>Ga0307507_10005442_pt1 | contig 20922 bp, 27 predicted proteins | sample 7_EM_MG_FD_207223 | JGI IMG/M metagenome (GOLD analysis project Ga0307507, IMG submission 207223) | Populus trichocarpa ectomycorrhiza microbial communities from riparian zone in the Pacific Northwest, United States - 7_EM | ecosystem: Host-associated > Plants > Roots > Unclassified | place... | reverse complement strand
CAAGCGAAAACAGCTTGCCCCCGACCCGCTCCCGGCGCCAGGCGAGTGCGCCCCACCGCCCGGACACACGACGTCGACCGGACCGAACGGCGGGGAGCCCGATTCCCGAGCCCGGAAGGGACCTCCGCGATGACCAAGACAGACCTCGTCCTGCGCCCCGCCGCCGATCTCGACACACTCACCGCCGCCGAACCGGACACGGTACCGACCCTGCCCGCAGGCCTGATCGCCATCGCGGAATCCCTGCTCGGCGGCGGCTTCGCCGGGGTTCTCAAGGTCATGGCAAGGGAACTCGATCGCACCGAGTGGGCCGAGGAGGAGATCGAGGCCGCCCGCGTTCGGCACCCGCGGCACGCCGACCGGATCTACCACGCCTTCCCGCTGCTCGTGCCGAACGTGGACCTGCAGCGACTGGAGACCGAGATGGTCTACCGCTCGCACTGCCGTGAACTGCTCGACCGCGTCGCCGCTGGTGCCGATACCCGGCCGGGCACCGCGGCCGAAGTCTGCTGCGCGATGCTGCACACGAGTCTGCTGTCGCCGCTCACCTCCGCGGCCACCGGCCTGTACATGCGGATGTGGCAGGCCGCCGGTTTCCCCGAGTTCCCCGAGTTCACCGAGGCCGGCCACCACCACGAGGCCCTGGAGAAGACGCTCATCGACGACCACGAGCAGCTCGCCCGCCGCACGCTCGCCGTCCCCGACCGTCGCCTGGGCACCATCGACTGCCCCGGTCGCCACCACGGCGACGACGTCGACTGCGTCTACGCGCCGATCGGCCAACTCGCCATCGAGGTCTGAGCACCCGGACGTCGTCACCGTCCCCGGACGATGGCGACGTCGGCGATGTGAAGTCCCGATCGGGTCCCGCCAGGGCTGTCGATCCGCGCGAAGCCGATCAGACCGCGGCCGGGTCCGCGGTGGGGGTTCCGGCCCGAACAGCACGGGCCGGAACCCCCGCCGCCCCTTCGGGCCCGGCCGGCCTGATGTCCGGCTCGCGGATCGACAGCCCCTCGGCCGAACCCCGCCCGGCGAAGTACTTCCCAGGCAGGGCGAGGCCGGGCCCGCACGGGGGAGGAACCCACGTTGGCACATCCGTTGGTCGTCCACTGCAAGCACACCCGGTACGACGTCTACATCGGCCGCGGGTCGAAGTGGGGCAACCCCTTCACCATCGGGGGCGACGGCACTCGCGAGCAGGTGATCGACCTCTACGAGCAGTGGCTGCTCGACCAGCCGGACCTGATGGCCGCGCTCGGTGAGCTCACCGAGAAGACGCTCGGGTGCTGGTGCGCCCCGCACCGCTGTCACGGCGAGGTCCTGGCGCGGCTGGCGGCCAGAGTGCTGGCACCCAGCCCCTGGGCAACCGCACCGCTTCCCGACGGTGGGCTCACCGCGTCCATGGCGCCGTTCTGAGCCTGCCCGTCGACGGGGCGGGCGGCCCCGCCGACGCTCCATCGCCGAGGGCGGCTTCGCTCCCGACCGCCACGTCGTCGGCATCGTCCCCGCACGGCCCGACGGCCCGGAGCGACCACCCGGACCCAGCCCTGCTCGACGACCGACACCCTGGAGGAAACGCTCATGTCCCCCGTCGCCCCGTCGCCCGGAACCACCGTCGAGATCCAGCGAACCCAGCCCCACGCCGTCCACCTCGTGACCGAGCGAGGTGTGATCATCCACTCGGCGATGACCTGGCTCGTCGCCTACTTTCCCGGCGACCCGGAGCGGCCCACGGACCCGGCCGACCCCGCATCGATCCGCGTAGTGCGCACCGCCGACGTCGTGGCCTACCAGGAACTGGCCGACTGCGAACCGGCGTGGGTCACCCGCATCTGGAATCACTTGGTCCGGGTAGGTCCCGGACTGCTCCAAGCACCGCAGGCCGTCCGAGTCTGGGAACTCGCGGCCACACTCGCGCAGCACCGGCTCGACGCAAACGTCGCGTCGTTGATCACGCGCGAGCAACTGGTGAGCCGGGCTGGCCTCCGAAAGGAACCGATCACGATTTTCGAACCGACCATGAACACCGGAGTCGATGATCCGGCCGACCACGGTACGGCCGAACACTGTGACCGATGCACCGGTTCGGGTTGCTCCGCGGTGGCCACTCAGTTGGAGCTGACAGTGACCGTGCGCGTGAGCCGGTCCGCGGGGCCGGCGATCGACACACCGAAGTTGCTCTACGTGTTGCAAGACGCTGTCGCCGGTATTGAAGAGATCGAGATCGGTCCCTCCCTCTACGCGATCGAACACGTCGACTATCCCTTGAAGGTGAACCGACCCGTGAGTCCGATGAATTGATTCACTGCTCCGTGAGCGTCTGCTTACCTGTCCGTGAACCGTCTGACCGGTGGGTTCCTTGCCGCAGGGCGGCAACCGCACCGTTTCGCTCCACGAGGTCGCTCCACGGGTCTTTCAGGTCTGGCGTGGACTGCTGCCGGATCGCGTGGGATGCCCGGTGGCTGCGCGACGCCGTGGGCGTCGTCGGCGGCCGAAGCGTTCGCCATCGCGGCAACTGTGCAACTTCGCTGATTCAGCCCGCGTTCTGGAGCCCCCATTCAGTTCGCAATCATGGCCGATTCGACCCAGTGGATAAACCTCGTCACTTGGCGCGCAGGGCGCGAATCCGGTTCGGCGGAGCATGCGCATTCTGCATCAATCGCGGCACGGCGCAATGGCCGCACAGGGCACGCGGCCATTGCGCCTAACACCGCGCTTGACGCCACTCGAATGCGCTCCGCCGAATCCGGGCCTGTCGGCGCGCCCGCTTACCTCAAGGAGAAGATCATGGGCTGGACCTTCTATGACCGCTCGAAAGGTGAAAGTGACCGCGCGCACTTCGAGCGCGAACTGCTCGATGGCACCGACTACGAGATCGTGGAATGCGCCACGGTGGACAGCGTCTTCTACGCCGCTGTCCGCACCATAACCACGGGCGACGTGAGGGCGATGGTCGTACTCATGGATCGAACGCACGACGACTTCAACTTCGGCTACAGGGAACTGGACGAGGACGCGGGGCCGGTGAGTGCGGACGCGCCGGCCGCGGTGCTTGACGCTCTGACGCCGACCGACAACGAATTCGCTCTGGAATGGCGCCGGCAATGCAGAAACAATCTGACGAAGTGAGCTGATCAGCACACGCGGCGGCGGGCCGTCCCTATCGGCATGATGATTCGGACGGCCGTTCCGCTGTGTTTCGCGAACGGCGTCGTCGCCTCGCTTCTCGGAGCCCCGACGCCGGGAGCGGCCCAGCCGGTGTCGCCCAGGTCGGCCCCCAGTTCGTTCCCGCATGACCAGACCAGGCGCTGATACCCGCCGGTGGCCGCTGCTCCGAGCCGGACCTCCAACTCCCGCTCGCGTCCCTTCCCTGACCACAAGGAGGAGCTCCGTGACGACACGGATCGCCATCCCGTCCGCCGAGGTCGCGGTCACCCTCGACAGCAGGCCGCTGCTCACCTCCTACGGCCGCGTCACCGGCATGGCCTACGACAACGGTGGTTCCCGTCTCAGCATCCGGCTGCACGACGGCACCCGGCTGGTCCTCGCACGCGAAGGCGACGACTGGATCTTGGGGCCGGACGGCGGGGAGGACCTCCTCGCCGTCACCAAGCTCTGCGGTCCCGACGGCCGGATGACGGCCGCCGCTCACGAGGCGATCGACGGGCTGTGGCGCGCGGCCTGCTCGGTCGTCGACCAGTTCGCGGCCCCGGTCGTCGAGGCCATCGCCGATGACCTCGCATGGCTGCTCGACCGCGCCATGACCCAGTGGCCGTGCTGAACCGACCCCGTGACCGCCACCCCGTCGAGGAGGACTGCACCATGCCCGCGTACACCCGTACGACGATCACGCTCGGCGATCGGGTGACCGTCGAGATCCAGTACAGCTACCGGCCCGTGCTGCGGCCGTTGATCGGCAGGCTGCGCACCGTCGAGGTCACCGCCGACCGGCGCGCGATCATCTACGAGGACGACGGCAGCCGCTGCCGGTTCAACGGCCACCCCATCCCCGCTGTCGCGCTGGTCGAAGTCTCGATCTTTACCGAACCCGCGACCGGTCGGCTGTGGGCCGAGACGTACCACCTGCCGCCCCGGGACCCGAGTCCCTACCCGTTGCCGTCGTGCTACGCGGCCGTCGCCGTGCCGGACGGCCAGGGCGGCATCGCCCGGATGCCGTCGTGCCGCTGTGGCCTCGGCTGCGGGTGCCCCGGCTGCGGCCGGCAGACGATCAGCGTCGCCCGTGGCCTGGAGTGGGCGTATCTGCCGCCCGACGGCGAGGCCTGCACCTGCCCGTGGTGTCGGCCGCCGTCCTGCCCGTCCGCGGGGCCGGTCGACTGCCCGGACTGTTGCGCGATGCCGATGATGCTGGCCCCGGTCGGCTGGGTGTGCCGCCGCGAGTCCGCGCACCGCCGGCCGTTCCGGTGGCCCGAACCGGCAGACCGCGCCCGGCACACGGTTGAGTTTGCCGACCACGTACCTGCCCACGAGCAGGAAGCGGGCCGGGCATGAAGCGCAGTCTCTACCGTCGCCTGCACCGCACCCTGCACCCGTTCCTGGGCCGTCGCCACGGGATGCGGGTGGCCACGGCGGTATTCACCGTGCCGGACCCGGCCGTGCCGCGCTGGTCACCGGGTGTCGGGTGGGTCGAGATGGCCACGGCACGCTACTGGGTCAGCGCGGAACCGCCCGGTGAACGCGGGCTGGTCCGGGCGTGGGCACTGGACAGGGCCGGCCGGTACACCGACGAGCCGGCCCTGGTGTCCGGGCTGACCGAACATCACGGGTCCGTCGTGGACAAGCCGCACCGCGCCCACCACCACATGCGGCCGGGCAGCATCCGGGTCGACCCGCTCACCGGCGACCACCCCGCCGACCGGTACTGGCGCTACTTCCGGACGGTCACCGACGGCTTCGTACGCCAGGTCGAGCAGGCGCAGGACGCCGTGGACTGCCCGCCGCGCTACCGCACGCTGCAACTGCGCCCGGATGTCGAACTCCACCCCGGCGGCGGGGCCTGGGTGTGCTCGCTCGAACTGGCGCTGTCCGGCCACCTCGACGAGTACTGGTGGGACCTGGCCCGCGCCACCGACGTGCTGGCCCGGCTGGCCCGCCACTACCGCGCGCCGCACCTCGCGCTCTACGCCGACACCCCGCGCCAGGTGACCGACCCGCTGTGGCACCGCGGCTGGACCGAGCTGGACGCCCGCCGGCCCCTGCGCTGATCCAGTGTCGCCGCCTTCGGTCTCCCCGTTCTCCCGCGCACGTCAGGAGGTCCGTCATGTCCGACCATCCGCACCGCATCGACCCCGTCGGCTGCGGCTGCACCGACTGCATCACCGGCTGGAGCCATCCCTTCAACCGGTACGGCGACACCGAGCAGTTCTCCGCGCTGCTGCACCACGAAGTGCAGGACGCCACCGGCGACGGTGACCGGTTCGGCTGGATGGAGGTCGCGGCCGCGCACTGCCCGAAGCGGTTCGCCGAGTGGATCGCCGCGGAGTGCCGCGCGAAGCGGCTGCTGTCCCGCCAGGTCCTCCAGGCCAAGGCCGCCACCACGGTGCTGGGCGAGCTGCTCGACGACTGATCAACCCCCTGCACCACTCCCGCCGCCATTCCCCGGTCGCACCCGCGACGCGGGGTTTTTTGTTGCCCGGCAACCGAAGCCGCTCACCCGGCCGAGCAGCTCAGGGGAGATCGGCAGGAGTTCGGCAGCGACCCGACCCCCTGCGGCGGCCGGGCGGCAAACGCCCTGTCCGGGCGAGACACCACCTCCATATCCGGCAGGCGCAGCCAGCTCACGTCGATCCCCGGCCCCAGGCCGAGGACCCTTACGAAGGGACAACCCGTGCACGAGCACGACCGGCCCGCCATCATCGACCGGATTGACACCCTCACCGAGGACGCGGCCGACTGGACCGCGACCGGCGAGCACACCCGATCCTGGTGGGCGACGCCCACCGCCGGCTCCATGACCGCGGTCGAGCTGAACATGACCGGCCTCGGACTGGTCGACATCAGCGACACCGACGCCGACCGCGACATCGCCCGCCGGGTGGGCGACCCCGGCGTCGACCGGATCAGCCACCTGTACCGGGTGCGGTTCTGGGTCGGCGGCAACAGCGTCGTCACCAGCCCGGTCAACACCGGGGCAACCCGGTTCCTGCACCGGCTGCTCACCGACGTCCGCGACGGCCACTACGTCGCCGGCGACGCCGAACGCGAGCACGCCCGCGCCCTGCTCGACGCCCCCGGCGACCTGCCAGTGATCCACGGCCCGTGCCTGGTCACCGGAGTCGCGGACGGCGGCGCCGTGGCGCCGCTGGACGAGAACTTCCACGACTGGTTCACCAACCTGCTCAACCGACTCGCCCAGGTGCGCCACGCGCTCGTCTCCGCCATCGCGCACGAGATCGGCATCCCGCCGGAGCAGCTCGGCCACGTCGTCCTCGTTGCCCTCGGCTGAACCAGGCAGGTGCACCACCCCCGCTCACGACAAGGAATCCGTCATGCCCGCACCCGGTTCCGATCATCACCAACCGGATCCACGACCGTTTCCGCCGACGCCGTCCCGCAGAGCCCGGACCGTCCAAGGCCTCGCCCTCGCGCTCGTCTCCGCCACGGCGGCCGGCATGGCGTTCGTACTGCTCACCTTTCTGGCGTGCGCCGGCCAGGTTCTCCAGCAGGATCTGCACGCCGCCGTCGGCAACGCCATCCACCGCCCGGTCGCCACGCACTGCGACCCACTTGTCGGCCGGTGACCGGGCGGCCCGATCCCGCACCCGGCCCGATCACCGACATCGACCACCCGGCGCGGCCGGTCACCATCGACGAACCGTCCTGGCCCGGCGGCCGCGATACGCGTGCTCATTCCGGCGCTCGCGCACCCCCTCGTCACCGCGGCGGGCAGCCGCCTCGACATGGCGGGTCGCCGTGCTGGTCGAGCAAGTCCTCGACCCTGCCGCGACGTGGTCCTCGGCCGGGTCGTCGCCGTGCATCTCGACGACCTGGCCGACGAACAGCCGTGCCCGGCGGGGAGAAGACGGTGGCACCGCTGCGCCCGGTGGGGCCCTCGCACGGTGCGCTGGCACCGGGCCAGCGTCAAGCCGAAAAGCGCTTGACCCCGGCACCGGCACCAGCGCCACCCGAGCGCGCCCCACCGAGCGCGTCGGCACCACCCCGGTGACCGAGACCGGGAGATCCCCAGCACCACCGCCGGCGTCGCGCACCTCGCATCCGCCCTTCGCACACGAGCGGAACCGGCCACCCGCCCGCGCACCGACAACCGAGCCAGAGGGGGGCCGTCGTGGCCAAGCTGACCCACGAGCAGGAAGACAGGCACGCCCAGGCGTGCCAACTGATCGAACTCGACCGCGACCTCACCGAGAAAGAACGCGCGTTCGTCCTGGACCACTGGCGGGCGTCCTCGACCGCCCGGTCGGCCTCCGACCGGGCGCACTTCACCCCGGCCGGACTGGCCGGAGACATATCCCTGCACGTCGGCGGGAACCGGATCGTCGATCTGGCCGCCAGCATCGGCCGGCTCGCGTTCCACAACCGCGACCTGTGGGCCCGCTGGCCGCAGACCGGCCCGGAGTTTTTGTGCATCGAGCGCAACCCCGCCTACGTGCGCGTCGACCACCGGGTCCCGAAGCCCGCTGGATCTTCACGGACATCACGGACATCCCGCGGATACTTGACGCCCTTGGGGAGTTCGTCTGCGCGATCGCTTGTGCACGTTTGGTCACTGACCATGCGGCAGTTGTCCGTCGGACTTAGGTGTGCGACTCCATGGGCTGGCGCTACGTGGCCCCTACCTGGCGCCGGCGCCCTGCGTGTTTCGGGTTTTCCACTGATCGAGCTGGCGCTTGAGGTCGCTGTCCAATGCAAGCTGATCGGGTGTGCCAGTGAATGCGACGACGGACTCCAGCAGGTTCCGGTCCCGGCGGCCGGTGAGCTTCGGGGCGATGAGGCCGAGCAGTTCCGTCCACTTGGTACGCGGCAGGTCGAGTTGGAGCCGGCTGGAGATCACTGTGTTCGCGAATGTCCTCAGTGCAAGACTGGCCTGGTCACTGTCGAACCGGCCGATCAGGTCCTTGTAGATCGGGTCGGCACCCCACGCCTCACCACTCCCATTGGTGAGGAAGATGTAGACCACCATCGTTACGTAGGTCTCAACGAGTTGGGCGGGTACATTGCCGTAGCGGCCGACGAGATTCTGAAGCCGGCCTGCCACGGCTGGCTCGTTGTGGAAGTTGTTCCAGGCGAGATGCGTGTCGTACAGCTCCTGGAGAGCCTGCGCGAGTTCGGCGGCGCGCTCGTTCTCCGGCAGGTATGCGGCCCCGTCGACGAGGTCAAGTAGCTCCCTCGCGCGGGTGGCGCGGTCGTTGTCGGCGTTGGCCCGGAACCGTGCCAGCTTGACCCCGCACTCGTTGCGGGCGGCCTCGCCAACGTTCGGCCAGAGCTTGGGCCAGAGCTGGCGGACGTTGTCGAGGACGTCCGGGGCGGCGTCCGGGGGCGTGTAGATGCCGAACAGCCCAGCGGCGAGGTTGTCGGCCTGCGCATCGGGCAGCCCGTCGAAGAAGTCCGCCGCCCGGTCCAACTCGGCGGCTGGCAGCCGCTGCGCCTTGATGTTGTGCAGGAGGCGACCGATGTCCGCGACGACGTTGGTGTGCGGGAGGGTGATCACCTCGCGGATGCAGGTCTCCAACCACTCCGCGAGCTTCAGACCGGTCAAGGTGACCTGGTTGGGGTGCGCGGCGCTGGCGTTGTTCCGCATGAAGCGGATGTGGTCGAGTTGCTTGTATCCGACATCGCTGATCAGCTTGATGCGATTAGCTGCCTCCATCAGCTTCGCGTCGTCGATCTTCGTGAGGTCTTCGGGGGTGCTCAGGTTCTTCCGGCGGGCCGGGTCCGCCTCGACGAGATCGAAGAAGTAGGCGACGTCAAAGGAGGCGATCCGGGCCCGGAGCTCGTTGATCGTCTCGTTCCACAGGTAGTTCAGTGCCGCGTCGAACAGACCGACCGAGGCGGCCAGGATCATCTTCGCGATGTAGGCGGCGCGTGCTCGCTGGGTCTCGTCCAGCCCTTCCAGGGCGTACGGGAGGTTGTTCAGGAGCTTCTGCCGCTCGCGGATCACCACGACCACGGCGTCCGTCGGCAACCCACACCGGTCAATCACGTCCAGCATGACGTTCTCGAACGTCTGCAGGTCCTGACCAGCCGACTCAAGCCTCGTGCGGAGATCATCAACCGGCGGCAAGATCTCTACAGTGGTGCTCGACGGCTCTACTCCGCCAGGTGACGCCTCGTACATGATCCAGATCCTCGATTCCCAGGGCCGTCGGAGCCGACATCCCGTAACAGAACCCCCCCAGACTACTCAACTTGCGCGAGGGCAATAGCGACCAAGCATTTTCGGACAGCCCTTCAAGCTGCCAAAACTCCGAAACGTTACATTTCGACCACGCAAAGTTGTCAAGGGCATCTAATTAGAGCTGGCCGTCGCGAACATCATGCGCCTCATCCTGGAGAACCAGCAGCTCCGTCTGGAGTTGGAAGTGGCGGCCAAGGTCATCCGGATCGACACGCGACCCCGCGACCTGCCCGCACGTCCGCTGGCACGGCACTGGACGACCCGCCCTCCACCTCCTGAATCCGGCTGCCTAGCGTTTGGCGCCGGGCCATCGTTGGCCGGGTTTACTTTGTCCGACCCTGACACCATCCCTTCACATCAACGCAGTTCTCATCGGCGTCGGGCACCTGGCGGCGCGCGTGTTGCGACTCGTTGTCGGGGTGCTGAGGCACGATGGTCAGATGAACGACGTTCTCCTGTTCCACCGAGGCGGTTACCTCGATGCCAGTCTTGGCGAGACGGCTCGGGCCACAGTCAAGCAGCTGCACAACTGGAACCCCGACGACCTGCTGAAGATGCCCGTCGACGACGTCATCGGCAAGCTAGTTGACCAAGGCTCGGCGCGCTGTCCCAGGCTGCTCACCGACCAGGCATGGATGCCGGAGCCCACCGAAATAACGCAGGAATCCATGGAGTTCGGCGAGCGCTACACGCGGCGGGTGATCCGACTCGTGCTCGTGGTTCCGTTCGAGGGCGAGAAAGTCGTCTTCACCCTAAGAGCCAACCAGTTCACACTGAATCCGCCGCGGGTGGTGCGCCTCGAAGAGAGCGAACTTCACCTTGCCATCGACGGACCGCCGGACAACCCGGAGCAGGTCAAAGCCGCGTTCGACAAGCAGCTCGCGACGATCGAACAGCACCTGGCCTGGTCGCGCCAACAGATCGAGCAGCACAACCAGCAGATCCGAGCCGACGTCCCCGGCATGGTCGGCAAACGGCGAGAGCAACTGCTGGCAACGCGGAATCTGCAGGCGCAGATCGGTTATCCGATCCGCCGTCGATCGGACGCAGACACCTACAGCGTTCCGCTTAGACGACGCACCCTGCGGTCAGTCCGCTCTCAGCCCGCAGCGCCCGGAACCTCCTTCAAACCCGAGCCTGCGATGAGCGACAGTGACTACCGCGCCGCGCTCGCGGTTCTGCGAAACTCAAGGAATGCGCTGGAACGCAGCCCGTCGATGGCCGAGAAGCTCAACGAAGAGCACATCCGTGACTTGCTCCTGATCAGCCTCAACGCGCACTTCGAGGGCGACGTCGCGGGCGAGGTCTTCAACGGGGAAGGCAAGACGGACATCCTTATCAGGGTCGACGACCACAACATCTTCATCGGCGAGTGCAAGGTCTGGTCCGGCCCCAGCACGATGGACGAGGCACTTGAGCAGCTCTTCAAATACCTCGTCTGGCGGGACACGAAGGCAGCGATCTTGCTTTTCGTCCGCAACAAGGACGTCACGGCCGTCATCAACAAAGCCATCAAGAAGATCGAGGACCATCCCAGTTTCAAGCGCCGCGACCCCTCGCGCGACGAAGACGAACTCAACTTCACCATGCATGCGCAAGACGACACAGCACGCGAGATCCACCTCGCACTCATCCCCTTCGCACTGCGCAACCCTGCAGCGAACTCGACAACCGGGGAAAGTCAGTCGACCTGAACGGTCAACGGTCAGTCCCAAACCTCATACACAAGATCTCCCACCCGCCCTATGACGCGATCCCGCGCGCCAGCAACGCGCCCGGCGGCTACTGCGGCCGCAGGTTTGGGTTCCACGCCATCGCTCTGGCAGCGTTGGTCGCACGTCGCGGTGTGTTCCTGATTCGCCAGCCCTTTCCTCCTCTCCGGCATGCCCAGTTCGAGTCGGGCACCGGCGACGCCGAGTACCGCAGGTTCGTCGCGGCCACCGGCATCGAACTGGAGGCCAACTGCGGTATCGACACCACCTGATAACACCGGCATGACTGGCACGATGTCGCCCCGCTGGTGGAGATCGTCCGCGCCGACTTCACCAAGCGCACCGTGCACGCCGTGCTCCTCGAGGCCGCCGACGAGCACCTCGGCAGTTGGCGTTGCTGAACACCCGCCAGTCCGCCGCCCATGCCTGAAAAACCGACCCGCAGCAGCGCGACGACCGCCGCTTCACGGTGTTCGTGCGCTTTCCCGACGAGAAGGCTGGCGGCGGCGGCACACGCCGGAAGGTCCACGCTGCGATCCTCACCCGTGCCGAGGCCGAGCGCGTCGTTGAGTTGTCCCACCCCTACCTCGACGAACACCACCCCCTGCTCTCAGGTGTGGCCAGCGCCCTTCTGAGCCGCGCACTTCTCCGTTCCTCGCCCCCGCTCTGCCCTGCGGGCAACCCAGGCTGGCTGGGTTCACCGCCATCGCCGTCGCCGAACACGACGCTGACCCGACCTGGTCGGGCTCGGCGAGTTCAGCGAAACCCGCACCGAGTACACGGTCCGCCTCGATGCCGGGAACCGCTACGGGCACTTCGGCCCAGCGACAACCCTCGTCCGGCGCGGACCTCGCCCGCCGCGGCTGGCCCACGAGCTCGCGCTGCGCCAAGTCCACCAGGACGCCCGCCCGGCCCGCGGAATGGAAGCCCGGCACGTCCGTGTCGAGGTCCGCAAGGAAGACGTCCTGCTCGGCGAAACCGGGATCGGCACCACCGTCAAACCCGACGAGGACCCCGACGCCGCGCTGGCCGAGGTCATCGACGAGCACCACCTGCTCGACGAGGCGCTCGCGAAGGCCCGCATCGCTCTGCCACCGCTGCTCGCCGCGCCGGCCGCCTGATCACCAGCGCCTGTTCCACCGCCCCCATTCCGGTCGGGGGCGGCCACCCACGAAACCGAGTGGAGAACACCATGTCCGCTGATGTCGCCCCCGTTATCCCCGCGCGCGAGGTCGTGCTCACCGGAGACGACCCGGTGACTGTGACTGCCACCGTCCTCGACATCAAGCACAGTGAGGAGATCGGCGTCCACGGGCGTTTGGTCGGCCTGGAGGCGCGCCTGCACGTGCTGTTCCCCGGCGCCGGCGATCCGCACAGCTACTTCCTGTCCCGGCTGGTCGACGAGCCCTTCTGGGTGCAGGACGCCCACTTCGGCCCCGGCGGCTTCCCGCACTTCAGCCATGGGTTCGGCGCCCGCTACCTGAAGTTGCGCGGTATCCACCCGGCGCTGGAGGCCTTGCTCGACGAGGCCGCCCTCGACCGGGGCCTGGCCGCCGAGATCGGCCCGGACATTCCGCTGGTCCTGCCCGCCGGCAACCGGGCCGACGCCGACTCCGCCTGACCCGGACGACCTCGCGGCACGGGTCGCGGCACCGCGGGCAGGCCACCCCCGGTGCCGCGACCCACTCCAGCACCCTGCGAAACCGAGCGGAGATCCATGACCAGCAGCGACAATCTCTGGCGCGACGACCCGCGAGCGCCCACCGTCCCGTCCGCGCTCGAAGCCACCGACACCGCCGGGCAACCGGAGTCGGACTCAGGCACGCCGCTCTACGACGAACTCGCCGCCACCCATACCGCGTCGGTACCGGCGGCGCCCGTCGCGACCGCCGACCCGGCCCTGACCATGCCGGACTTCACCCAGTTCGCGGTGGTCCTGGACCTGTTCAGGCTGATGAAGCAGGTCGAGGACAGCAGCGGTGGCCGGAACGGACGCGACATCGTCGTCGTGCTGTCCCAGTGGCTCAACGAGTTCGGCATCAACACCGACGACGAGGGGGCCGCCGCCCGGTCGCTGCGCGCGCCCGCCTGGCTCGCTTCCGCGCTCACCGCCCCGGCACCGCACGAGCCCAGCCTGATCATCCACGTCCGCACCGACCACCGCGGTCCCCTTGAGGTCGCCCGCGCCCACCTGGCCGCGCTGGTCCAAGGCCTGGGCACGGGAAGCAGCGCCGCGGTGTTCGACGTCGACGGCGACCAGATCGCCCACATCGTCCACCCCGCCGCCCCGGCCATCAACCCGGCCGCCCGCTAGCCACGACTCATCTTCCCTCGGCCCACCAGCGCTTCCGACGCGCCGGCGGGCTGTTTCGTGCTGCCCGAAGGAGCCCGCCATGCCCGTCGCCACTGCCCCCGGTCCACGACTGGCCATCGACCCGGCCCAAGTTGGCGCCGCCGTCGGCATCACCGCCACCACCGGCACGGACTACCGGTTCACCGACGCCTACGGCGTCACCTACACCGGCGTGCCCGCCCACCTGGCGCTCTCCGCCCTGGCCCGCCGCGACCTCACCGGCGCCGTCTACCCCGATCGGCCCGCCGTCGCCCTCGGCATCCGCGCCACCGCCCGAATCCTGATCGACTGGTTCACCAGCCCGTACGCCGATCCTCAGCACGCGGCCGAGTTCGCCGCGCTGCCCCCGATGCGGGTGTGCGAGCTGGTCGTCTACCTGTGTCTGCACGGCGATGCCGACGCGCTGAACAAGGTCGGCCCGGAGTCGCTGTGCTTCTACACCGACCACCTCCTGCACGACCCGGTGCCCAGCCTGGACTACCCGCTGCCGCGGCTGATCGACCGGCCCTACCGGTCCCTGGACGGCACCGACGCCAACCCTCGGACCCGGCTCCAGGTCACCGCCACCGCACCCGACGGCGCCGAGCAGGTCGCTGTGCCGATGAGCATCGAGGCCAGCGAGGACATCTACTGGGAGCTCACCGTGGCGATCCCGGTGCCCGTCGACGAGCTGAACGAGTTGCTGCTGGACCCGGACTACCTCGCCGGGGACTACCTCGCCGACAACCGCGAGCTGATCGACGACCACCTCGTCTACAGCGACAGCCAGACCCGGCACGGCCTCGACGTCACCGGTCGGCTGGCCCACCCCCGCGACATCGCCCTGGCCGAGCCCCTCGACTCCGACACGGCACCCACCGCCGCACCCGTCGAGGTCGAGCTGTTCTTCGTCGGTCCCGACCGCGACGCCGCCCTGGAGACGGCGCCGTTCGGCAGCCGCGGCCTCGCCGAGCAGTTCGGCGGCGTCGGGGACCGGATCTTCAGCACCGGGATCGCGGTCAACGTCGCCACCGTGCACGCCCTGACCTGACCCGCGCTCACTCCCACCCCACACCGCCCCCGTATTGCCGCCTCCAAGGGAACTGGGGGCGGTGGTGTCTTCCACCCTGTGAGGAGCCCGCCGTGCCCACGCCAGCCGTGCTCGCCGCCGCAGCCCGCAACCAGGCCAGCGTGGCAACGACTTCATCGCCTGCTCCTCCGGCGAGCCGGTCGGTCGACATCACGTCGTCGTGAAACCGCGATCGCGGCAACCCCGACAGCGGCTGCGGTCGCTGCCGGGCCTTCACCGGCCTGCAATCCCGGCGCTCGCCACCACCCGCCGACGTCGTCGAACGCGAGATGACCTTCGTCGACTCCGTCGCCGAGCACCACGCGGCCTGCTGCGCGCCGGTCTGCCCGACGACCGCACCCTCCGCGGCTGAGCCGACGAAACCGCCCGCGACATGGCCCGCCTCGCCGCCGCCTTTCCCCTCGGCATCGTTGCCGAGCGTCGCGGCGACGAGACCCGGCAACGCCGCGATTGCCGCAGCGAGCAGGCATGACGTACGTCCCGCCCCGTCTCGGTGGGGCGGCCGCACTCTGCGCCGGCGCCGGGCCGGACGCAAGCCCAAAAGCGGCTTGCCTCCTTTCCCCGGCACCAGCGCCAGACGAGTGCCGCCCCACCGAGACCGGGGCGGCACCACCTTCGTCCACAAGGGACCGACCAACCCGCGTGGACGGCAGAAACCGAGTGGAGGAAAAGAAACCATGTCCTATCCGAACACTCTCACCGCCGAACCCCGATCGTTGCTCACTCCAGTAGACCCCGCCCGCCGCAGCGCCTGGGCCCAGCTGGGTACCTCCGTCGCCGGCGCCGGCAGCGCCCACGAGGCACTGGTCACCGCGGGCCTGGCGGGGTGGAACGTCCGCAAGATTCCCCAGACCGGCACCGAGATCACCCCCGACGGCGTCACCACGATCGACAACCCCGACAAGGTGATGCTCGCCTACACCGACCCCGCCACGCGCGCGACGCGCTACCTGTCCACCGTCGGCAAGGGCTACGGCGTGCACCAGAACGAGGCCGGCGCCGCCGTCATCGACACCCTGGTCGCCGAGTCCGGCGCCCGCGGCACCGGCTACGCCGGCGCGATCGAGGGCGGCCGCAAAACGTTCGTCACCATCGAGCTGCCCGGCACGATGTACGTCGACGGCACCGACGTTCTCCAGTTGCACCTCGTGGTGTTCAGCTCCCACGACGGCGAGACGGCGTTCCGGGTGATGATGGTGCCGTTCCGGCCCTTCTGCGCCAACCAGCAGAACATCGCCATCCGCGACCACGTCTCCTGTGTGTCCATTCGGCACACCAGCAAGTCCGAGATCAACGTCGAGGAGATCCGCGGCAAACTTGGCCTGCTCTACGACTACAGCCACGCGTTCGAGGTCGAGGCGCAGCGACTGATCCGCACGTCGATGACCAACGCCGAGTTCGTCGACCTGATCCGCGAGGTATGGCCGGTAAAGAAGACCGCCACGGCGCGAACGCTCAACAACGCCGAACGCCGTGCCGGGAAGCTCACCCGGTTGTGGACCTCCGCGCAGACCCAGGCACCCATCCGCGGCACGCGTTGGGCCGCGTTCCAGGCTGTCACCGAGTACCTGGACCACCACGCCCCGGCCAAGGACCTCGACGTCCGCGCGAACCGGGTGCTGATCAGTGATGGCCTGGCCAAGCACAAGCAGTCCGCCTACGACCTGCTGACCGTCTGAACGTGATGCGGTCCGCCTGGCGTACTGCCGGGAGGGCCGTGATCACGAAGGCCGGTGGGTGCACCCCACTCGGAGCGCGTACCCGGACCAAGGACGCCCACCGGCCGCGCGGGCTGATACGGGAATCCGAGTGGAATACCCGGCCACCAACCAAACCGCACCAGCGTAGCGGCCACGTCGGCGGCAGCCGCGCGCCACAACCGCGCCGGTCGGGGTGAACCAGCCACACCCCGACCGGCGCCCCACTTCACCGACCAGCCGGAGGAGTCCCATGCCGACCACCGTCGACGCGCAGAGCACGCTCAGCGCCGTGCTCGCCCAGGCCAGTCCCCACCAGGACCTGGTGATTCACACCGTCGCCATCCGCGCCGGGCTCTGTGGCGATCTCGCGGTCGAGGCCGCCGACGAGGTGCCCGCCGGTGCCGAGCACTACAGCAACGGCCATGCCTCGCCGGTCATCGCCGAGGAGATCATCGCCGACGTCGAAGCCCGCGCCCGCATCTGCGGCGGCGAGGTGAACCAGTGAGCGACTACACCGTCGTCGGCCTGATCAACCCCGCCACCGACGTCCTGGAGATCGCCGGCATGATCCCAGGCCACATCACGACCTGCGACCGGCAGGACAACGTCGGGACCACACGCTGGACCTGCCACATCATGGCCGGTGACGCCTCCGAGGCCGAGACCTTCGCGCACAACCTGCACGAGCTCGGCGGAATACCCGCCGAGCACCGGCCCACCGAGCTGACGCTGGGCAGCGTCGTGGTCGACGACCACGACCACGGCCGCCACGTCCGCCGCCTGTCCCTCGACGGGGACACCGTCCGGGTCTGGTTCACCGACGACGACCACGACACGCCGGCGACGTTCAGCACGGACGCCACCGTGCGCGCGGTGATCACCCCCCTCTCCTGACCGCCGACGCCGCGGTGGCCCCGCCCCGCCGGACGGGAGCGACCACTTCCAGCCGTGAACAGCACAAACCGAGCGAGCGGAGCGTCAGCATGTCCACCATCCCGGCAACCCCGATCGTCGCGCCGCCCGCTCCGGTCGGTGCCACCGTCTACCTGCTGCACCGGTGGGACCCCCACGTCGACGACACCGACCTGTACCGCAGCTACGACGCCGCCCTGGCCGCGCTCGCGGCCGTCGTCCGCGCCGACTGGTCCGACCTCGTCCACCGCACCGGCGTCCCCGCCACCCGCACAACGTTCAGCGACGCCGAGATCGTCATGGCGTTCTACGGAGGCGACGGCGGTAGCGGCGGACCCGACGCGCCTACCACCGGCGAGTCGGGCGATGCCGGGTTCGAGATCGTCGAGGAACCCGTCGCCGGACCCGAGCCGAGCGAGGTGTCCCTGCGCCTGGCCACCCTGAGCGTCCTCGACGGCGACCCCGCCGAGCACGACGTGCCCGCGGTGACCTACTGCCTGGACGCCGACGGGCTGACCGTCGCGGTCTTCCCCGGCCCCGACGGCTATCCCACCGTGCTGATCACCCCGCAAGACCACCTGACCGGCATGCCGGTCAGGGTCCGCCTCGAGGACCCCTTCCAGTCCGGCGGGTTCGAGCAGACCTACCGCGTGTCCTGACCCCGTCTCCCGCCCCCTTCGCACCCGCGCCCGCGGCGGTCGCCCCGTTCACGGCGGGGCGGCCGCCGTGGACGTTCGCCGCACCCCGTCCAGCCCGAACCCGTTTTCCCGCAAGGAGGAATCCCTTGTCCGGTGCCGACCTGGTCCTGTTCGACGACGTGTCCGTCCCCGCGCCGTTGTCGGTGTGGCTGCTGCGCTACCCGTTCGACTCGGTGCTCCGTGTGATCGTCGATGGCCCGCTCGGCGCCGTCGAGTTGCAGATCCGGCCCAACCTGCTGGGCTCGCTCGGCGGTGGGATGTCGATCGAGTACCACTCCCGCCGGCCCAGGTACGGCGCGGAAAGCCCGATGCCGCACTGCGAGGTGCTGGACGGCGGGGTCTGTTACGCGGACGGCATGACGCTGGGCGCCCAGAGCCTCTTCGAGGACTTGTTCCGGGCCCGAGACGGCCAGGCCGTAGTCGACGAACTGGTCCGCCGTCACCAGGGCACCACCTGGACCTTCGACGACGAGGACGAGGGGACCCCGATGGTCCTGGACGTCCGGCCGGAGGCGACCGGGCAGCTTCCCGCCGGGGGAGTGCGGCCGTGAACCTGATTCCCGGTGTGCACCGGTATCGCCTGCACCTGGTGCAGGTCGGACTGGCCGGCACCGTCTCCGCGGTGGCGACCCATCTCGACGGCGCCCTGCGCGGCTCCACCTGGACCATCACCTGCGACACCCCGCTACCGGAGTTCCTGGCTCGCCCGAACTACGAGATTCCCGCCGGGACGCCGCTGATCCGCCTGGACCTCACCGGCGACGACGTCTACTTCGCCCGCGTCGCAGGCGGTCCGGGCTGGGACCCCGACCAGCGCCCCGGTTACGTCCAGCCGCCGCTGGGCACGTCCCGCCGCCACGATGGCGAGCCATGGACGGCGATGCCGGGCTGGTCGGTCTCCTCGGATGTCTACGCCGTGCTCGCCCCGACGGCCGGGGTCGTCGTCGAGAGTGCCGCCGACCACGTCGCCGGTACCGCGATCCGCGTGCTACCCGTCGACAGCGCGGTGGCCTCGGCCCCGTCCGTCGGTGAGCAGGGCGATCACGGTGTCGTCGTCGTGGACACCGAGCAGGAACGCCTCGATCGCCCGGCCCACGCCACGGACAGCCCGGTGCAGGCGGTGAGTCGGCTGAGGGATCTGCTGGCCTGGTTCGACGGCGATGGCGAGATGCGGTACTGCGACAGCGTCGAGGACGGTCGGCACGACAACAGCCGCCGCGCCGGATTCGCCGCGCTGGCCGTTCTGTCCTACGCCGTGCGCACCGGCCTGCTCAACGACCGCAACGACGAGGAACCGGCCACCGCGATCGGCGACCTACTCGGCGACCTGCGGCACCTGGCCGACTCCCTCGGCCTGGACTACACCGAACTCGACCGCCGAGGGAAGTCCCACTACGTACCCGAGTTGCGCGGCGAGTTCTGACGAACGCCGGGCAGGTTTCCCGCGGGCCCTCTCGTCGGTGGTGGATCGCGACGACCCTGCACGACCAGCCACGTGGGGGCAAGCCAACAGCGCTTGCCCCCACGCACCCGGCCGCGCCACCGGGCCGCGCTCCACCACCGACGGAGCAGCGCCCACGACGCGAGGAGTGTCCAATGTGGAATGAAATTCTCGGTGCCCTGAGCATCCTGGCCATGATCATGGCCGGCGTGATCCTGCTTCCCGGCTCGCCCAAGTTGGTCGACGCGGTGTGCGACCGCATCCGCTACGGCGTCCAGAACCTGTACGACGAGGACCAGGAGCAGGACGAGACGCCGGCCACGCCGCTACCGGCAGCGACCACCAAGCCCGTCGCCGCCCCGACCGGCAAGACCGTGCCGGCCACGAAGACCACCACGCCCCGGGCCGCTGCGTGACCACGCCGATCAGCCGAGCCCTGGACCCGGCCGGCCCACTGGCCGGTCACCCGCGCAAGGCCGAGGCGGCCAGTCCACAGACCGCCGCGCAGATCTGCGGCTGGTTCGCCTCCCACGACGACAGCGAGTTCGTCACCACCTGACTGCGGCACGTTCACCCGGGCCGGGCCGGCCCGTGAACAGCAGACCCAAGCGGAAGGAACCCACGTGGGCTATGAGATGCACGTCCAGGCAGCCCCCGGCGTCGAGCAGGCCACCCGCATCGAGCGCGGGTTCACCCTCGGCACGACCCGCCTGTGCCAGGCGATGGTCGGGCTGGGTATGGCATACCCGAGCCCGGTGCCGGAGTTCCCCGACAGCGACCACCTCGACCGCGGCGACTTCCGCGACCAGCAGCCGGTCACCGATCGCGCCCGCGCCTACCTGCAGGCCCTGGAGCGGACCCGGGTCGACCACGGCAGCCACGGCGCCGCCCGACTGCCCGGCATCCCCGTCCACAAGCTCGCCAGCGGCGACGGCTGGCACGTCACCGCCGAGGAATGCGGCGAGGCCGTGGCCGCCTACGAGTTCGCCACCACCACCGGGACGCCGCATCCGGACGCCTTCGCCGACGACGTCCTCCCGTTCCTGCGCACCGCCGCCCGCCACGACGGCTTCCGTGTGCACTGACCCGCGTTCCCCACCGATGCAGCCCGCAACCGCCCAACACCCGAGAGGAGGCACCGCCATGTCCGTACCCAGGCAACTCGTCTACGACCCGATCGAGGTCTTCGTCGACGTGTTCAACGACCCCGTCCTCGCGGCCGACATCGCCTTCGCGCTGGCCTGCCGCGAAGTGAACGTACTGGTCGGAGTGCTGGCATCCCACGGCAGACCCGACGCCGCGGTGCGCTGGCTGACCCATCACCTCAGCGACTGCGACGACCCGCCGCGCCACCGGCACTGACCGCCCGATTCCCGCCCCGTCCGAAGGCCCGGCCCGACTCCCGCACCGAGTTCGGTTCAGGCCTTCGCCCTTGCCTGCCCGCCGCGCGGCCCCGACACCGAATGAGGCCCTGCGGTGAAGGGTGGAATTGCCGAATTCCTGATCGAGACCGTCATCAGACATGAGGTCGCCGCCGTCCTCGTGTTCTCCAGCCTGCCGATCGTCGACGACTGGATCAACCAGCCGCCTGCACCGTCGCCGCCTTCCCGGCACGAGGGCCGGCGCACGGTACGTCGTCGGGTCGTCGGGGTCCAGCACACCCC
>Ga0307507_10005441_pt1 | contig 20930 bp, 19 predicted proteins | sample 7_EM_MG_FD_207223 | JGI IMG/M metagenome (GOLD analysis project Ga0307507, IMG submission 207223) | Populus trichocarpa ectomycorrhiza microbial communities from riparian zone in the Pacific Northwest, United States - 7_EM | ecosystem: Host-associated > Plants > Roots > Unclassified | place... | reverse complement strand
CAATACAAATATCTTTATCTATCACGCTTTCGGGAATCAAGACACGACTGTCTTATAGGAGCCTAGCGATTGACGTTGCTAGATAGGAGTCAACGGACTTAGCTATCGCAACGGCTATTGAGCCAAGAGGAGTGATCGTTAGAAGACTATCGGTTACCTGCTGCAAGTATCCCCCGGAAAGGAGAGGATTGTAACAGGTGTATACTACTATCAGAAGGCATTTCAAGCTATTGCTCTATATGCAATAGAGTTGAGTAAAAGATCTGATGCTATAAAGTTCATTTTGACTGCAAGAAATAACCTTGCTTGTATTATACAATCCTGATACCCTTCACTTTGGAAAACCTGAATATGATACAAATACCAATTAGATATTTTAATAATATTATCCAATTTGCCAACTTCAGCTTATAAGACACTGTGGTCAGTGTTCTGAACTATCCAATCTGTCTGTCCTAAAGATAGGACTGGACGGACTACTGGTGGAACTACTAGCTTGTTTGTTTTGAAGTCCAGGGACAGACTACGGGAGACAGAGCTGGGACTGGACACTCTACAGGGCCCTACCAGGCCCTGTGGCATTTTGCTTTTTGGATCTCAGAAGCTTGTATGCTCAGAAGCTTGCAGTTCATAATTTCATCTTGCTTATAGCTTATAATCTAGCAAATCATGTTGCATATGTGTATACTAATAAGCAAGAAAGCATACTGAAAGTTCTGATATTGGCTGCAGATACCCAGATCTAAGAGAGTTAATTGAGTTTCCTAGCAATTTACCTGGAAAATCCCAGGTATTAAGCTGCAAGTCAACTTCAGTTGCATCTGTTGTTTGGCTTTGTTGTGACATAACCACTAGAGTTAAGGCAAAGAACATAGAAAAGTATTTAAGGAAAAATATGGCTTAAAGTGTAATTATCTATTCCATCTTATCTTAATACTCACAGCACTTGATAATCTATTTTGCCTTCTCTCTCTTGCCAGAATATTATTTATTATCTCAGTTACAGGACATCACCATTTATCACTCATACTTTGTCTGTCGTCCTAGGCCGTCATTACTCAGCCTCGGCTGTTTTCACCAAACCCCAGCGGTCATTACCCACCCCGAGCCGCCACCACCCACCCGGCTGTCATTACCCATCCCCGGCCGTCCCCTGCAGTCCTCCTAAACAGCGGCTATCCCATGTGTCTCACTATACTAAGAAAGGCCTAGCTTGTAGGGCCCGGAGGTCCCAGCCTAGCCTGGCAGTCCCCGAGTAATTTGCCCTACACCGGACTAAGGTTAGTGGTCCCGTCCTCTTGGAATTATCCCCGCCGTCCCCCGTGGGGCCCCCGGACGGTTCGGAACACTGACTGTAGTTGTAGGAACTAGAAGTAGCTTTGTGAATAAAAATATGTTTGATAGCTTGAGGATAGAGTAGTGTACATACAAGTGGTTATTGGTACTACCTGGTTTTAATATCTTAGAATAATAGATGAGATGATAAATGCTTCTCATTTATGTGATCCTAGCTCTATTCACTATGTTAACAAGGGTAAGCGGTTGTATCAAGGGTTGAAAGCACCAACCTAAAGATGTACGAGCTCCAGAGTACTAAGTATCAAGATAACAATGGTATGTGATAGGATATATGTAGAAGTGACCTGGTTTAAGGGGGCCGGTACTCTAGGATTTGATTATGCCACTAGGTGGGGTATGTTCCTTTTGTTCCTAATCGTACTTTACTGTACAGATTACAATACTACTTGTGCTTAAACTAAGCTGTGGTACCAAATGGGTTCAACGTTGTAAAGTTGCCTGTACCATGATTTAATTTAAGCGTAAGAGACACCTTATTTTATTCAATTCAGCTCTCATTGCTAAATTACAGACATTTGGGGAAAAAACGGGGAGACAGCAGGGGAAACCTCAGCATTCGGTCTTCCTTCTTCCTCCATTGGAATGGGCAACCGGTAGTAGTAATGTAATATTGCTTCCCTTGAGTCACTGAAGCGGAGCGTGCTTCTTCTGAATAGGAATCTCAATCCTCTAGCACAGACAATACTGCAGACGGCATTAAAGACAAGTTAGATATGGTTACCACCATCGAGCTGAAATTTGCGTTTAGTGAGAAGAAGACTGTTGAACAGTGTGCCTATTTAGTATATGGCAAGGTGTGGATGTTGCATTTAAGTTTTAAGGGCATAATTGAACACGCTGACCTTAGCTGTTATAAAGCTGATGTCTAACTTATGAATTAGGAAGGAAAGTGGGAGGAAAATTGGGATGAATATGAGGGAATTAGTTGAGAGTGACTGATTAATCGCTTTAGTGGGCGACCCACTGTACATAGTCTGAAGCGTGTGAATCCCTACCACATATACTTTCGCATCCTTCTAGTGCAAGGAGTGCCTGTTTGGCCCGGGGTTCTACTACGAATTGGTTAGGACACGATAAAGGGTGGGCCTGCCAGTACCCTCGCTGTTGCCTTGATGTCCAAATAACATGTCGGAGCAGAATCTCCTCCAGCTGTCTTGTAATTTTAACAAATATTGTTGGTCGACAGGACTAACCGCACATCGATGGACAGGAAAAGCTTCGGCCACCACACCCCCCTTAGTCATTCCCTTTCTTTGTACTAGCGTCTTCCCTACTTAATATATGTTTTGCAGGCCCTCGGATCGCTGCGGCAAAATAAGAGGTGCATTGCCAGAATCATCGTGACCACTGCCATCGTACCACCACCGAAATTTCCCGGCTTTAAGAAGCTAGCCCCCCATATTGTCAACCGAGCTTGTTTGAAGGCCCTGGTGCGGGATCTGGTGCTCGAGCGGGGATGACCGAGTCAGGATTCCAGACCCACCATCAGTAATAGTATAGTCAATTGATAATGCTTTTACAGTAAAAAGCTTTTTAAAAAAGGGATATTAACGTCGAACAGCCGTCATTTTCGATATAGTTGTCACACCTAGAATAGTCGCTACCTTGGAATCGTTGTCAGTTTCGAGGTGCCTAGCTTTGTTAGAAGGGTTAGTAGCGAGATTGAGATGTCGAATCATTCTCTCCTACCCCCTTGATTGGAGCACTATTCCAGGAGCGGTGGGGAGTAGGTAGGTACAGCATGGTGGTTGGTGGTTGGGGGCAGGACTGCGGTGCGGTCCAAGCAACTCATCTGAAACCTGTGCCACAGATACTTGACCCAAGGCCAAACAGGCGACTCAATAGAACCAACGAACCCAACCTTAAACGGAAAAGCCCCAAGGTTCGTCCAACTAGTATACTAAAATCCTTAAGACACTTGGAAACCAACTCTCGGCCCTCCATAGTGGATGAGAGAGTAGCGGTGGTACTCGATTTGGCTATCGTTGGGCAAGGTCCATCAATATCCGATCTTACTCCAGGTACCCGTACTGTGAGCTAATCCGTGGAGATCGATCCTAACTCGCTTTCTGCTGAAATCAGATATTCCTTTAAGTTTTCACCTTCCGAAGCAAAATGCATGTTTGGTGAAATTCCCCAGATCATTTCTCTGCAATTTTACCTCTTCCTGGTTTCCTATGCCGGTGATCCTACCTCCGGACACCACTTATGACCATTGCAATACCAGTATCTCACTCGAGAGTAACTCGGCTGGCGGGCTGGAACGGCGAGTCTGCATGACGTGCGCTAGGTTGCGGCATGGTACACAAACTTATCGTAGGCCCGTCAGGTGAAGCTAGCTGAGCAGGCATTAACTACCGGCATTTCAAGTGTCTGAGGAGCCTTGTGAGGATATATCGCGAGCCCGAAGGGCCCCCTTCGCACCCCACTGAATTAACTCCACGGGCGCAAAGGATTTTTTTCCCCTTCGGGTTTCTCAGCTAGGAAATAATTCCTGGAGATCAGCCCCCATGGATCGACGGTAGCGATGAGCCTAGATCTCTCACTCCAGAGGGGTCTTTGTGCGAACATAAAGCAGAACACACCTACAGGATTGGATCATGAGTTCGGCAATTCACAAGCTGTAGAACTTTTAGCCTTGGGTACCGGTCCCAAGGTTCATTCATGAGATAATTCAGCTTCATGCGACTTCCTTGCACTTTGCGACGAAAAAACACGAATTTCATGGAGGTGGGTAGTGTGCGAAGGAAAAGGTATTGAGGATGTTACCCGTAAGCTTCTCTGGACCTTCCTAACACTAGCGTAGGAGGAAAATGATTGTTCGAGTGATGAAAGATGAGTTTGTTTGAACGAATAAAGACAGGGGTTATAATAGTTTCAAGGACAAGCGCTGACCAGCCTGACCCTTTTCAAAAACCAACTTGTCTCAATTTTGGTCTGTAGCTTATCTTGATTATGATTTTTTGCACTGCTTCTTCCAAGGTGCCCAGCCGGCACTCGAGTGCAGAGCCGCGTCTTGACATGGATTGTATCTCGCCCATTGTGGTCTCGTCCATTGTGGCTGACGACCGCCACAATCAACTTAGAAACCACATTTCCACAACCTCCTTTTTCGAAGTCTCTCTCCAACAACTTTGAAAAATATTCTCCCCATACACCAAACCCTACCATTACCCTCCTCATTTTCGTCCACGTTACCGCACCATCCGCCTCCGGCAACCTCTAAACAACGATAACTAGAATGGCGCCGTCAGCCTCACGGCCGACCATCGGCTCTCTCTTCCTGCTCACCATCTCTCTCTTCTCTATCGTCTCTGCTGCTCTAAAGTTCGACATTGCCGCACAGCAAAGAGGCCATCGACAACGGTGTATTCGAAACTTTGTTGCGAAGGATACCCTCGTTGTTGTAACGGCCACGGTTAGCGGGCATAAAGGCGATGGGCAGCAAGTTAACATTCACGTATGGATTTATCTGCTCTTCCTTCGCTCGGATTGGTTGGTCGGCTGTGAAGCTGATGTGAATTGAATAGATTCGAGATGCCGTTGGGAATGAGTATGGACGGCCGAGGGATGTAGTTGGTGAAGCCAGGATGGCATTTACTTCTCATGCAGATTCTGCCTTTGACGTTTGTTTTGAGAATAACATTGAAGATGGTAAGCCCATTTCTCCTCTTATTCCTTTATTAACTTTCAGTTCTGTGAGTAGAACTGATAAAGTTATAGGTCGCCATGCTGGCCTTACTCGCTCTGTTGAACTTGATGTGGATATTGGCGCCGACGCTCGTGACTGGTCTGCTATCCAAGCTGCGGAGAAATTGAAGCCGGTCGAGATTGAACTACGACGTATCGAGGAGGTTGTCTCGGAAATTGTCAACCAGATGGAATACTTAAGGTCTAGGGAGCAGAAGCTCAGAGACACCAACGAGTCTACAAACGAGAGAGTCAAGTACTTTGCTTTGGCTATTATGGCGACTTTGGTTGGACTTGGTGGCTGGCAAGTTGTTTATCTGAGGGCTTATTTCAGGTTCGTTTTATCCCGCTCCGTTCTTCAGAGATGATTATCTAGTTTCCTATCTTCGGAAGATGCTAACACACTTCCTAACAGATCGAAACATCTTATCTAAATAATGCATCTCTCACGACACGATTTACTTTTTTTGCTGCTGGGTTGGGTGCCGTTTTGTAGCTGGGATTGCGCCTTTTTGTCTGGAGCCTATTTATTTTAGTTGTAACTTTTTTTCCCCTTTACCCTACTATTAAAAGATGTGCTGTGGCTCGGGCTTGGATGGTGTTCACATAAAATGGGGAACCGTATGGTTGTTCGTGTTTGATCGGCCAATTCATGATAATGACGGGTGATTTTCCAGGTGCGAATTGGATTAGAATGTGAAGTGCGTGGGCTTGGGAATTCGGAATTGACCCCAAGTTGTTCACTCGGGAGATCTTATCGTACCGTACCGTAGCTCTGTTGTCGTGTGATACCGGAATGATAAGGCAGATGTCGGAGGAAACCCGTACCGTTCCCAAGTGAAAAAAAAGCAGAATCGCCAAGTCGGAATCCTCATGGTTGCTCTGGGGCTGCCGAGGGTGATTACCACTATTAGCTGAAGCCATACATGGTCGATTGGGTGAGAGCGGCCGAGAATTCGCTCCTTTTATAATCTAATGAATGACTGGTGGTGAACTTTCGCGTGTAGACGTATATCATGCTGCGCAGGCGCCGGGGGATATATACAAAGTGGACTTGCTGTGTAGAGTAAAGTCCTTAGATAGCAAATACCACATCCCTATTGCCGAAAAGACCTCCGCCGGGCTCCCGTTTTTTCCATTCTAGCAGCCACAGGACAAAGCACCAACTGCTAGAACGCTCTAACATCCGGCATCCTTCCCAACCCCTTCCTAATGTTCCTCACACCATCCGCATCCCCAGACCTCTCCTTGACATGCCTCCTCAACATCTCTAACATCTCACTTCCCGCCCACCTTTTGGGCGGAGGCCTATACGGTTCCTTCTTCTTCCCGACTGTCTGCGCCCACTCTCCTTGCCCATATTCCATCTTCCCATCCTCCTCTTTCCGCTTCACACTCCCGCCCGTAACTTCCTTACTCGCCCGCTGAGCGCACTCAGTACTGGTGACCGGCGGCATCTGCGTCGCCCAGTAGTATATATCCCAGTCATTCTCGTCCAGGAACCTATCGTACACATCCAATTGCTCCATGCTCATCTTTCCGAGATTCTCGTCCGCGAAGGTAGACAGTAACAGGTCCGTTTCAAGGATGCCGCGCTTGCGGGATTGGTAGAGGAGACGGGAGCGCTTCGTGCTTGGGTCCTCGCCCGTGCGACGCAGTGGTTCGATACGGAATTCCGCGCTCGAGGCTAACTCGCCGACGAAGAGCTCGGGTATCGAGTCGCCGAAGGAACCGGCGAGGCCGGGGCCCAAGTCATTGCGTTCGTGTGGGGTTGTTTCTTTAGCAATCTCAGTGGCCGAAGAGAGGAGTTCTGGCGGGGGGGTTGCGAAGCCGACTTTTCGCAGGGTGTCTGAGGCGTTTGCGGAGAAGGCTTTTGGCAGCGCTGGGTTTAGAGGTTTGGACTTTTGGATGTCGGTGTAGGATTGTGTGGGCTTGCCCGGTTTGGGGGTTGGATTTGGGGTGTGTGTCGGGGATTCTTTGCTGGAGTATTTAGCTGTGCCGATGAATGGGGGTGGTGTTGTTACTTGTTTGAATACCGACACTAGGATGTGGGGGCGGAGGAGGAGGCGGGGGGTTCGGGATAACATGTTTTGTTTCGCTTCCGCTTTTCCTTCGGTGGTCGGAAGTACTATACTATAGATTTCGGGGATTTAGTGGGGGTTTTTGAGTGCTTGATGGGGGGATAGAGGTTTGCTTGCTTGAATCAAAGGTGCGGCTATTGAGTGCTGGTAGGAATGAATGAGAGCATTTCAACCATGTTCATCTGATAAAGCTGAGAGCAGGCTGGATTTTAGAAAATGTATGAAGTACCTGAAACATTCTGTAGAATAAGCCCCAAGTAGGGAAACAAGGCTATCCGCCAAGATTATATCCAATTGAAACAATTGTTTTTACATTTTCTCAGACCCGGGAAAATAGTGAGTAATGCACAGCCAGTTTGGACTAGGTTCGACCACCCTTGGAACTTTTGGCGACATCTATAAATTCATCCTCCTCCCCCCTAAGCAATGGGGGTGTGACTGATTGAGCTGTCTGTTTTGCACACTAACAACAACACAACAGTGTACTATATCTCCTCCGTACAGTCGTTTCCCCAAACCTTCCCATCGCGCATCGCTCCACCATCATGTCCTCGAACCACATGGCTGCCCTTACCAACCGGTCCATCCGGAATATCATATCTGTTCGTCCTAATCAATTCACTTCGTCTCTTTTACCCCTATAATATGCTAACGTGCAAAAAAATTCACCTAGGAACTCGAATTCCTCGCAGACGCAAACGTGATCTCTGCGACCACCTTCCGCACCATCACCGAACAGCTCCCAGCAGTAGGAGCAGCATCAGGCATCTCTGCCGCGCTCCCCCCACCAACCCCTGCTCCAGGCCCAGTTCCACACACCAGCACCCCCGCAATCCCCCACCCGACCTTCTCCCCGCCCCCCTCCACTAAGACCCCCCTCTCAGAAAAATACCTTCCAATCGCATCCCAGGCGCCCCCATCACCACCCGCGCCGCCAAGCTACACACCCACAGCGCTCGTCCTCTCATTAGCAAACGCGGAATGGGCCTTCGTCGGGACTGAGAAGGGCGACTTATCCTTCAAGGCCGGCGACACTATTGAAGTGTTGGAAAAGGTCAAGGACGACTGGTGGAAGGGCAGGGTCGCGGGCGGAAATGGTGAAATCGGGTTGTTTCCCTCCAGCTATGTTAAGGAGACGCGTGTGCTCGCTGGGAGAGAGAAGGCCCCCCTACCGAACTTGCCGCCAAGGGCTGGGAGTAGTGGGTATGGGCCTGGAGGGAACATGATGACGGATGTTGCGCATGGGAATAGTGGACAACAGCAGGGGGACAAAGGGGGCCTTGTTGGGAAGAATGGGGAGAAGTTTGGAAAGAAGCTGGGGAATGCTGCGATTTTTGGAGCTGTATGCCTTCCATCACTCCTCCTATTGCCCCTCCGATTCTTGTGAGTGGTGAATTATCTGCTAACATTCAAATTCTCTACAGGGCGCTACGATCGGAGGCAAAATCGTCAATGGAATTTTTTAGGCGTTGTTATTCTCACCACCAATGGTTAATGTTCTACCCCATTACCTTTTCCACTTTTTTTTTTTCCCTCCCTTTCTCTCCATTCCTTCATCCCTGCTTTCTTAGCTATTGTCTGTTGCCGCCAAATTAAACGAGGAATAATCTACTGTGCCATCACTTCTCCCTCCAGCGCTCCCTGCATGAGCATCACCGTAGTTATAATGTGATATTAGCCGATACACCCATGCCATCCACAAGAACCATAATCAAAATATCGCTATAACCGCTCATGCCGCGTAGTGCGCACGGCAAGCCGCTGCACAAGATCTGGCAAGAAGTTATGGAACAGTTGTTGGAGGTTAGCCAGCTAAATGTATCCCCATCCGTTCAGGTTAATGGGCATCTAGCTTGTGCTAGAACAGTACAGCAGATAAGTCATACTTGTACAGTACTCTACCCGGGCTCACTACCGTGCTATTTCTAAGCTTGGTAGCCTTCGAGCCTGCTTTCCGGTCCAAGTAACCATGCCCACATGTTAATCGCGTGATCTCCATTACTCCTGATTCACCTCCGCCATTCTCCTTACCCCCCCCCCCCGTGAGGGCGGAATACCTCGATAAGTAGGCGCTGAACACAAGTAGTGATGAAAGCAAACTGGATTGGATCCCTAAGAGAGCAACACCATCGAGGGGAAGAACTCACCGAACGCGGGCGCCCGACTTCCGCCCCCAACCAGTGCTGATCATAAGGGATCACTCAAGTCTCCTAATTTGTGCTAGTTTTCACACAAATATCTACCCTGTCCGTTTCGGAAGTTGTCCACATTCCATCCAGATTATTAACTTACCTGACACGATCACCGGTTTGGGGCTTGGACATGAAAAATTCTCCTACTCTCTCGCCGCCCGCTAAGGCGGAAGAACACCGGCACCGTGCCCGGCTGGGAGGGGGGGGGGAGTCATTGAAAATCGGAAAAAGTGATCGTCCGGATTCTCTACTAGACGACAAGGCCGCATCGCGAATTGGAAACTAAGGATCTTTTGGAGAGGATAGTGATGGGAGTAGCTATGGTACCAAGCGCTATGGTGTCCCAAAAACAACACGATAATAGCAAATAGAAAGCGTAAATCAGGTCAGAAGTGGCCCAATTTTACACGAGTCCGTCGCAAGAGTGGAAATTCTCTCCAAACTTTCGATTCTCATTTGCTCAGCTTGGCGTAGCAACTTCGGGTAGCTGGTCTGGGGTTTCGACTTTTGTAGCGTTTTGTTTCTCTCCAGGTATCGTGATTGCTCGATCGAGTAATCCCTAGATTGCCATTCTCCAGTTTCCGATTTTTGGTGGAGCAGAGTACCGTACCGGTAGACCGCTTTCCTTCTGCGGACGGGCGGCGCTAGACTGCCGGCAGCCTGCCGATGTTTTGAGTTTTGTTTTTGAGGGGAGGGATTGGCGGAATTTAGGAATGGCTGGGGTCGGATGTTGCGGCAGGCAGGTGTGATATGATAGGTGCGGAACTGGTAGTACTTGTACTGTACCGTAAAAACTTGAATAATTGAGCCTCACGCCAGGACTTTGGATTGCCTCTCCTCGCGAGGTCTGTTGTATTTTTTTCTTTCTTTTTATTTGTCTCAGCAGAGGGCTGAAAGCCAGTCTTCTTTTTTTTTCTTTCAGGTTCCTCTTTTTGTCCAAAGAGGCGAATTCTGGATGTCTTAGCGGTGAGGTTCGGTTCTGACGGTTTATTTGGTCATCAGGTGTCACTCGGTGGGCTGAAAGGTTTTGTGCTGGGAGTGCCTGCACTTGTGGTAGGAACACGCGTATGCACTGGTTGAAACTTTTCCTCATGTAAATTTCCTTCCTTTCGATTCCCTAGAATAACAGACTTCTTAGCTGCTTCAATACAAATTCCTCTTATTTGCTTGAGTCGACTTTGTTCCACTCCGTAGAATACTTCCGTCCGATCATTACCTCCATTTCCAACATTTTCAACATTTTGTATGGGACTATGTAATACCCCGTGGCGGGTGTGGTAGTGGTGGGATTAGATAAAACTTGACTATCTAGATGGAGGGCAGTAAATGACAGGATAGGAGACAGATCCTGATGTGGTAAAGGGGAGTTTCCCGGGGTTTGGTATCCTCAAGCGCTTTCCTGGAAACTCGCGTTGAACGGAATACTTAGATGAAGGTACACGAAGTAATGAACGAAACGAGACGAGAACAGGAGTGTGTAAAAAACTTTTTAACCAAGAATTTGAGATCATAAACGGATCAACGTTTTGAGTTGGAAGTAATGTCTCCGTAATGGAAAGTAGTCTACAACCAAGGGCGGCTGCCTCCCTTACTGCCTAGCACATTGGGAGAAGGCTAGAGTTATATTGGTGTCTAAAAAAACACCATTTACCAGTATTAGCAGGGCTTTCTATGAAACAAGGATGCTCTCCACCCTCCGTCTATATCTTTTCGGTTTGCTTTGCATTCGATCTCCTTCTTCCCGTGCTGGGTCTCTGATTCTTTGGATGGATTAGGTAGGTGTAAGAGTTGAGGGGGCATTCCGAGGAAATTTGTTTCGCAGGAAGATGATAGATTGTTTGTTCACAAAGGTCGAGGATGAAATTTTCAATAGTGGTAAAAACAGTGAATGATGAAAAGAGATGGAAGGGTTATGTTTCTGTATTTTTGTTCTCCACTCCTGTCTAATTTACATAATAATAATATCCCCACCATCTCTGTTCTATCCGCCGTATGGCTGGAGTTCCCCTTCACCCCCCCCTCCAGCCTGAAACTACCGGTGTAGTTAGACTATAATTTATCCCATGCCCCACAAAGCATCTATATAAGCCGATATTGGTAATCAATGTATCCTGAGCACGATAGTGGACAAGATCAATCTCAAGGACTGCCCACTACCACACAAGGACTCGCCATAAGACGATCAATCTATGAGTGAGAAGAAGTACCCCGCAGGTGACACCGGGGCCTCCCTCCCACTCAAAGTAGCCGATAACTTACCACATCTCAGCCACTAACTTACCTTGATTAATACTTACCTATTACGAGCTCAGAAGGCAAATCACCACGAGAGCAGAGCAAGAAGCAAGCATCGCTAAGGAACACCACGTTAGAATCCTTGCGTTTGCTTCTATATCTCTTTGTCGAATCTCTTTCGCCATTTCCTCCTCGTAGGATAGATAAGAGTACTCGACTCTGCCAAGGTACCCTACCCACTCCCCTGGCGGGCAGTTTGGGTAGCGGTAGAGAATGGCCGGCCTGTACTGTAACATACAGACGTACTTTTCCTCATCTGTAAGCCTCTCCGGAAAGTTTTCGTGGCCCAGGGTCGACCAGTCGTACTTGTGGAGAGTGTTGGCGGAGAGGTCGAACCGGACGTTCTTCCTCTTCCTCGCCTTCCCCTTCTCGACGAGGATTCCCCGCTTGCTAGATACTGCGGAGACGGTAGTTATGATCCGAGAATCAAACGTGTCAGCGTAGTTAGCGTTCTCAACCTTTGTGGGGATAAGACAGGGGATGTTTTTCACCAAATCGCTGTACTCAGTCGTTTTTGGTGTAAACGTGAGAAGGTCCTCCGACTCGCTGTATTCAGTCGAGCCGGTAGGAAGTTTGGGGAAGGGAGGGGAGGAAGGGGTAGGAAGGGAATGGGAAGGGGGAGAGGGAGGAGGGGAGAGACAAGATTTAAGAGCGAGACATGAAGTAGCGGTGGCCCCGGCACGCCTTGAAGACGTGCCGAAGACTTTAGAAAAGAGATATGAGAACATTGAGAGATTGGGAAAGCTTTCAAAGTATGATGAAGTGATGAAAAGTTGGGTATGAAAGATAAAAGAGTAGAGTGGGGGGGAGAAGAAAGAGAGGAATGGTGGGTAGGGATCCCTTTATAAAGGGAATATTGACTTGGCATTTGCTGCTTGAAGGGTTTGGGCATCAGGGTATCCGATCTTGGAGGCATCCCACTATATCGGCAGTATATACCTAAGCCCTCCCTCCACCCTCGTGTTTAAAGGAACGTATTTACTACTCAACGGTGCAAGGATGGAAGAGTGCCAACCAGGAGATGCCCACTAATGCAACAAATAACGTTCCTCTTGCCTCCTGCTACTAAGCGGAAAAACTGTACTTTTGTTCTGCCTGACTTCGCACAAATTTCTGCGTTTTTTTATGCTTGATCTGGTCCAGCATTGGGTAAGTTATTGTTGAAACATTCGGAATTGCACCGTTGATTCGTTCCACTCATATCCAATTAAAAGTTATGCTATGTTGCAAACACTGCAGATCTTGCTGACACTTACCGGTTCTCGCACTATACAACTAATTTTGCAAAGTGGGCTTTTGTCTGTGTACTTCACCCCCAGTCAAATCCGTTTTTGATAGAAATATTTAGCATGTAATTTCATAATAATATTATGTTCACTGAGCACCCTTGAGAAAACAGCTGTCTTTTCTGTGCCAACCTCTGGCCTCATAGATATATTGTTAGGTATCTCTTTATTATATAGACTAGTAGTTCTACTACGACAAAGGTCGATGACTGTAATCCTATCTAGCTAGACTGTATGATAGTACTACTGATCGTCATTAGTTATTGCCGCCTTCCTTAATCTAGGTCTACAAAGTGTATCTCCTAACGGCTACCAGCATAGAATATTTGCCCGATTTTCGTTGATAAATTCCTTACTCTAGGAATGGCGGAACGGAAAGGGGGTAGGTGTAAGACCGGAAGACGGGCTTGGTGTTCAGCAAATAAGATGCCGTATGTCATTCGATAGCGAAGGGATGAATCATGATTTCTCACTCTTTAGGTTGGGGTTTGGGTAACCGGAGAATCAGACACCAGAGGGGGCGCCCGATTTTACTTCTTCAAGGTTATAAGAAAATTCACAGGGGTTTACTTGGTACAATTGCTATTGGGCTGTTTTCACTGGTAGAATTTGGGGCTTTTACTTTTTGACTTATCGATGGGTAGTCTGTGAATAAGGGGTGCCAAGACTACGAGCGAGAATCCACTTGTCAGCGCGACTTACCAGTCCTACGAGTGATTTATGATGCTAATGTTTCTCTACTAAGGCAACTAAAGAGGAATTGAAGCTTATTTTTAACCTAATAAATTTACACAGAGTTGGGAGTTGGAGGTTTGGCTTAAAAAAGTTGATCAGGACTAAAGTAGAGGGCCTCGTTTGCCTGAAATTCCTTCTTGAATTAATAATGTCCATGTGCGTACGCATACCCGCGGTTTAGTGCTTGCGTAGTAGGGCGGAAGCCTCTGGACAAGGAGTTCGCCGGGATGACGCGCGGGCTATTTGGAAAGGCATTTGCTTTGTCAAACCCCCCTCTCCTAAACAAACCTTTGCCCTCTTATCTCAACCTTCCCTCCCTCCCTCTCTTCGTCCCTTCCTTCTCTTCCGCCCCTCTCATATTTCACTCCTTCCACTCCCCATCAAACTTTTCATCCATCTTTTCCCTCCTCCTTTTCACTGCTACCGTTAATAGGTGAAAAATCAAATAAAAATCAAGTATGTCTGGCTGGGACGATTCTGTTCAAGCCTCTTCTGGAGGTGATGGTAAGTCTTGGTTGGTCTTTCATCGAATTTTCTATTTTAGGGAGCAATGGTTCGACCTACCAAGCTCTGCTTCTACTCTCCCCTATCAGTTCTTGCGCTTGACTTGAATATTCCCTCTCCGGGGTTATCTTCTACACGGCTTTCGGGATTTTCTGTTAAGATAACTACACCTCTCTCTAATACCCTCCTTGTTCGATTGTCGTTTTTTTCACCTTGTTTTTCAAAGACCATTCTTTCGGTTCACAGCAAAGGTTCGTTCTAACTTCTTTATTCCATAGCTTGGGGTACTGGGGCTGCTGCGCCTGTCGCAGCAGACACCGCCGGGTCATCTTGGAAAGCAGAAATCAGTGCTCCAATTGATGATGTTCTTAGCAATGCTGGTGGTAGCGAGCACGGGAATGACAACTACGGTGCTAATGGTGGCTCTGCTGCTGATGTCAAATGTCGCATGTAAGTCACTTTATTGTATTTTGAGCTTAAGTTGCTGACAGCTAGCCTTTCTTTAGTTGCTCTCAGGAGGGACATTTCTCAAAAGATTGTCCTGACAAGCCCGCTAACTTTGGAGCTTGCTTCAATTGCGGAGAGCAAGGGTATGCATATCGTATGGTTGTGGTGGGTTCATGACTATTGACTGACATAACCCCCAGACACAGTAAGGCTGAATGCCCAAATCCTCGCGTTCCTCAAGGTCCGTGCCGTCACTGCGAAAAAGAAGGTTTGTTGTCCAGCTTATCAAAACGTTTATCTAAACGGATGCTAACGTTTGCTTAGGCCATTTTGCTCGGTAGGTATTGACATTGCTCACTAGTTGGAGTGTACTGACCACTCGGAAAATGAAGCGAGTGTCCTGAAAAGCCGGCAGAGATATGTCGTAACTGTGCACAAGAAGGTATAAACCCCCTAGGCCTTTCAGCTTTTGTATTTCTTTAGTTGTGGGTATTAACAATTTTTTATAGGCCATTATACCGCCACATGCACTAACCCTCGCAAACTTGATCTTAGTCACATTGTTGATAGATCTCAAGAAGAGGCATGGGATCTCATGACTAAAGCAAACGATAGCAAGGATTTCGATAGCTTCAAACAGGTATTATACTGAGGAAACCGGCTTTCAAAGCACAGGCTTTATTAACAGTTTGAGTAGCATATGCTAGAATACCTAAAAGCCTCCCCTGGAACTAAGCTTGATGAGATCGAGAAAGCTATGCGCACCCAAGGGTTCAATTACTGGATTTATGCGTTGGTACGAGAGTCCTCCCTTATTAGAGTGAACTAGTATCTAAAGTATCTTAATAGGAGCGTGAGCCTGCCTACAACGAAGTTATTGTTGGACCGTCCGGCGAGCTTGATTGCAAATACGTTTGGACTCTAAATGCTACTGCTAGGCCCCGTCGCTCGAGGGCGATTGCTCACCGTATGGCAAGCACTCCGGAAGAGAACATGCAGCGTCTAAAATTTGCCGGCGAAATTATGGCCGAAACAAAGCCGTTCTGTCACATCTGCAAGTGTAAGTATAAAATGTCTGTTGAGATAAGGGTTCTTGCATAGGCTAACCTTTTTGTTGCCATAGCTAAGGGCCACACCAATAAAAGATGCGAGGTCGAACGTCCGGAGGACGAATTTTCCCGTGTTGTCCTCAAGTGCACGAACTGTGATGCTCTTGATCATCGCCGTCGTGACTGCCCTGAGCCAAGGAAGGTTGAGGCGAACCGCAATGCGTGTAGAAACTGCGGGTAAGTGTTTGTGCTCCCATCCCCTAAGCAAAGGCTAACCCAGTCTCCAAACAGTGAGGAAGGTCATCGAGCCTCTGACTGTACTGTTCCTCGCCAGGCAGATGAAAATACTGAATGTCGCAAATGTGGTCAAAGTATGTATATGCAATTTCTAATCCAGTCGTATTTCTGCTGGTACTAACAGAGAGGCTTCAAAAACTAGTGGGTCATTTTAGCAAAGTAAGATTCCTGCTCTATAACATTGTTCCCTGTCCCTGTGCTGACTCTATCGCAGGAATGCCCTGAACGTGGTGCTGGTGGTAGTAGTGAGTGCTACAATTGTGGTGAAGAGGGCCATCGTTCTTCGGTAATTGTTTTGAGGATGCTCCTGTCAAAGTTGGGTCTTAGCTAACGGCTCATTAGGATTGCACTAAGGAGCGAGTCCCAAAATGCCGTAACTGCGATGAACGTGGGCATGTTGGAAAAGACTGTCCAAAGCCCAGAGATATCACGTAAAGGACCCCGTCTTAATTCTAAAGAGCCGCGCTAACTCACTATCTCTATAGCCGTGTCAAGTGCAATAACTGCGGAGAAAGTAAGCGACCCGTTACCTTAAATATAGCGTAGAAGCTGACTATTATAGTGGGCCATTTCTCCAGGGGATGTACTAAGCCCGCCATCGTCGAAGAAGACGGGGAAGCCGAGTTGTCATTCTCCGTTGTCAAAGATTCCCACATAGAAGTGGTCTCTCAACCAGAGGCCACGGATGCTTGGGGAGGAGGAGCTAAGGACAATTCGTTTGCCAACACTATCGGCGGATGGGCTTCTAATGTTGAGCCCGTTGCCGGCGGAGGTGGCTGGTAAACTTGAGTGAAGAGATTTGGAAGTGTTAACGGACGAACATGCTTTGTACTATACACTGATGCTACAAGGCGAGACATTGCCTGTGTAGCTTGCTTTCTAGGTCAAATTTCTTTGGTGGGAATACATGGCGTGTAATTTCATGATGCTTCTTTTCAATACCCCTTAGTTTCAAAAATAAAATACAATCTTTGATTGCTATCTTTTGACTGCAACTATTCATCGAATGATCGCTAGTATTAGTTAGAAAGGCCTTATGGCCGCCCAAAAGCAGCGACCCACGTTAGAGGTGATGACTGACGTGAAAACAATCCTTCTCGCTTCGTTGAGTAACAAACCCACCTACCCCTATTGGTAGGAATTGAGTTTGGCGCGGATATGGTGAACTACAGTTTGATATCCTATGACTATTTTTCTACCTTAGAACAAGGAAACCTTAAGAGATAATCTTGCTTTGGTCTCCTCTATCTCCCTAAGGGGAGGTTCTTATCTATAGCTGCTCCCATCCCCCGTCTCCGGATCAATACCTTGAGATCATAGGTGCTAAAGGAGTGCAGATGCACGCCACCAAAATGATGGTTAAATGAAACGCATTGGCTAATCTCATGGCCCCGGCTGACTTGGGTTTCCTCTGGCTAGGGCTAGGTGCTCCTGAATTATGTCACAACCAAATTCCCCCCACGATGGGGGGAGGTCACCCTTTCGAGAAAACGCGGACCCGTCTTAGCGTTATGAAAAGCGAGGCGAATAGTGAGCCCTCGGCTCTCCGTTTCTATGGGCAGTTTAGACGGAGAATGATGAGTTGGACCTTTTCATTGTTGGGAAACAGGTACGGTACCTGCTAGAATTGCCTAGTTCTCTGGGCGATATTCGAAGTCAACCCTTATGGTACGACACCTGCAACTACTATCCTACCCGAACGACGGCAGCAATAGCAATCAATCAATCAGTGTATGCTTTGTTTCTTCGTAAGCGCAGCCAGCCTAGCCGCGAGATCCCATACTGTACTGATTCCGGTTCGTGTAGTTCCTGCTGCCTGCACGTTCCCGATTTCCCTGGGCCATTGGGCATTCCAACTGAGTCCCGTTTCGGTACTGTACCAGGGGTTTCATTGATAGTGGTGGCATGTTCTGGACAACACTTGGAATGGAAAGGTCATCGAGTGAGCTATTGTGATTACCCCAGAGAAGCGATGCTACGGTGGTGTAACTATGAAGCTTATTTTTCTTAGCGAAAAAAAAAAAGCAGCCGTTCATGTCGGTCGCATATCCTCGAATAAAGTGGGGGGATATATCCCCGGAACCGCGGCTATTGTATACCACGCACGAATTTCTTGCGACTGAATCAGGATGGGTGGAACTAGCGGTCATCGAGGTACCGGTATTCTCTTAAGTGTTATCGCTAGGGAGGCTAGGGGTAGACATTTGGGAATTAAATCCGAATCCGCTAGCAGGCATGATTCGTTACAGCAGGGGAATTTGTACGGGAAACTTGAACCCTTGAGCCATTTGTTCGTAATGGTGGAGTTTCCACAATAAGGGGTCCATTGCAGTGGGTGTAATTCTACTTGTGTAGTAGAGTAGAGTGCTATGCTGGAATCCCACCTCTTAGACTGTCCAAAGGCTCATACTTAGAATTCAGCTAGAAAAAGCGCCAGTAGACCCACAGGTCTGATCTAGCCATTTGAGAGAGAGACTAGTTCACCGCATCGCAATCATAGGCCCAATAACTCAAAAGCAGGGGAGATGGTGAGGCGTGAGGCGTAGCAGGAACTGAGGGAGCGTGAGGTTCTAGACCTCCTGCTTCGGCAAGTTCGGCAACCCCGCCATCCGGAATCCCGTCCCTAGCGTGCGGAGATCTGCTACCGGTACTTGGGAGCTTTCAATTCTACAAAAAAAATCAGGGGGCTCTGCGATTGCTTCCGAAATCCTAATCTTGGGTGTTATGGTTGCTGAGTCGGGTGGGTTCCACAAGGCAAAGACTTACTGCCACTTCTCCTGGGAAGAGTCTGTCCACATTACTGGGTTGAAAACTCACGCTAGGATCGCTCACCTTGTCCGAAAAGCCGGGGGTGCTATTGGATAATGTTCAGAAGAGTCGCTATACAAGGTGATTAGGGGGATTTCGGGGCGGGTAATTTTCTCAATTCTGGCTTTTTGCAGCGGCAACGCCGTAAAAACTCGAATAATTGGACAGTGTGCTACGAGTATGTAGTCCAAAATTCCCTTCTCTGGAAAGGGGGCAAAAAACATAGCAAAAACATAGCCCCTTTCCCCCTTCCGAGACAGAATTTTTTTCTTCTTGACCTTACTGAGAGAGGAAAGCCTAACGACATAGCATACTGCCTAATTATTCAAGTTTTTACGGTAAATCAAAGGTTAGGGTCTATGTGTCACCGCTTAAGAGATACTCCGGCTTGAGTTGTGCTGAAAATTCAGTTGAGCTAGGATCACATTGCGGATTCGGCTGGTCAGGTAAGCGGTAGTATTATTTGACCCTAACCAACGGTAATTTCTTCATAAATCCGCGAAATCCCGCCTATTCTAGGCTGTACCGTAATCGAGTACAGTACAGAACATCTATTCTGCTGTTTGCATCATACGGCCTTCGGTTATCCCCTGCAGTTTCGATAGTGCCGAATTTCCCTACACCGTGCTAAAGACCAACTAGCGAAATTAGCGTATTTCTTTGATTGGTAGATCCGACCTCATAGAGGGCAATGTTGCCACATAATCCCGGATGTTGGTTAGTAAATATCAACAAGTTCATTACCGGTAACATCGTTCTTATATTAGGTTTAGTGCTCCTGTTAAGGGAAAAAGATCTGTACCAAAACTTGACCTGAAGTATTTGTACTATATAAGCATTTCTATTCCCTTTTATACCCCATTTCCCGTAGCATAACGTTTCTTTCATCGCTCCTTCGTAAGTTATGTATGCAGTGGTAGCATGACAGACCATAGTCTCATTGTTACCCTCGGTGGGGAGGGGAATTTACAGCACACTGAAATATCTCGCAACCTGGTAAAGGCGGTGGTTGGGCGTGGTCACCTTTCATGCTAAAGGCGTCCCGGTGGAAAGTTCTTTGAACGCTAGAAGGCATGGCTGTTGGGTGCTGTGTTTGTTGGGTTGTGGTGATCTTCTCGGCTACCTTCAAAGGTCCTTGACTTGCTCCTATATTGCCTCGTTGTAGGTCTTTTGGCGGTCTTAGTTTGGGGCTAATTTCTCGGCGGTCACATGGTATGAGATGGATATCACGTCTATTTCATGACCGATGCATGGAACGGCGGGCATGGAGCGATGTAGATGAAGGGACTCTATCACGTGGAATCTTTGCACTCTATATATGCCCGTCATTGATTCTTTTCTATCTTTACCCCAACCGACCTTTATCGTGGATGTTTATTCCATCTTAAGCGGGTGTTAGCCGGCCGAGTGAGCCATCATGATCCTAGAGAGCACCCATCGGTCAATAAGGTTTAACTAGCTTAGTGGTAAATTCAAAGGCCCATTACAGCCACGGTATGTGAGATACATCGCATGCTGTACTTGAACCGCTCTCCAAGATAGAGATCACAGCCTACAACCAACCAATCCATCCAATTTCCTCAATGCCTACCTAATAAAACTTCGCGCAATCCATCTCCATCAGAAGCCAGGGGAAATCAATTACGCATGCGGTCCTAGCCCCCTCCTCCCATTTTTATATCATTCTTATTAGTCAAGTTACACAACAACACAGCTTAATTAGCACAATTATCGCACCTTCATCCTTACCACCCGGACAGTCCTGCTTAGTGACCCCAAGCGGCCCGTCCGGCTCTGGGTACTATACGGCAGGACTGGCCCAGGCTTTTTCAGCGACGACCGGGCCGGACTGTGGGAAAGCGGCTTTCCAAAACCAAAGCCGGGCCCGGCCTGGGTCACCTGCAGGCTTCAGGTATTTCAACTCCGACCCTAATTATTAGAGGGATCCAGCAGAAAACCCAATCCCTGCGGAAAACGTCGTAACCACAGCAACAGCAAACAAATTAGGAAAGGCGAAATACCAAGCTCTCGCAGCTGGCATTTCTTGCAAGGATAACCATTATCCCTACCAGTTGCCAGTGGGTGGTAGGGGTGTTCACGATCCTTGCAGAAAATGCCAAGTGCTAGGGCTTGGTATTTCGCCTTTCCTGATTTATCGCTGTTGCTGTGGTTACGCCATTTTCCGCA
>Ga0307507_10005440_pt1 | contig 20930 bp, 17 predicted proteins | sample 7_EM_MG_FD_207223 | JGI IMG/M metagenome (GOLD analysis project Ga0307507, IMG submission 207223) | Populus trichocarpa ectomycorrhiza microbial communities from riparian zone in the Pacific Northwest, United States - 7_EM | ecosystem: Host-associated > Plants > Roots > Unclassified | place... | reverse complement strand
GACGTGCTTTATTTCAGCTCTTAATTAATAAAAAAAAAGGAAAAACAAAAAAAATAAAAGATATTGTTAATAAACCCAAAACAATTAGAAAAATAAGAAGAAAAATGAAGAAAGACAACATACCTTAGGATGAGAAGAGAATATAATGCTTGATTTCAAGTGAGAAAGAGAGAGAGAAGAGAAGAGTATAAGAGATAAACAAGTGGGTGAAAAAGGAAGAGAGAAGAAAATGAAGCCTTGATCTGTCAAGATTCTGGTATTTTATAGAGGTGAGCAAAAAAACCAAAAAATCGATTAAACCAAGAAAACCAAAAACAAATAACCGAAAAAACTGAACCGTGAAAAAAAACCAATTAAATTTTGAAAAAACCGACCGGTTCGGTTCGGTTTATAAGCTTAAAATCAAAAAACTGAACCGAACCCAAACAAAAAAAAACCAGAAAAAAATCGAGCCAAACCGAAAAAACCAAGCCAAACCGGTTTGAACCGGTTTCAGTTTTTTTTAATTTCGGTTTGGTTACTTTTTTTTGATAAAAACTAAATCGAGCCGAAAATGATCACCCTTAGTTTTTTATTTTAGTTTTTAACGATGAGATTACCAACGGGTAATTTAATATTAATATTTTTAATATTTTCGTTTGTAAAGTGAAATGAAAATTTTCAATTTGTAGGAAAAATTTCAGAATGCCCCTTCAAATATTACCAACAACTTTTCATTCCATCATTGATTCCATTGGAAAAAAAGTGAATAGTCAAAAAATCATTAATTATCACCGCATAAAGAAGTGAACAATTTTCATGATTTCTGGAATATACCAACAGACAAATTCCATCGGTATACCCGTATGTAATGAACACCGTGAATAATGCCATTGAGAAGTGAACTGTTCCTATGGTATTTGAAATATACTGACGGAAGAGTTCTCATGGTTTCTGGAATATACCGACTGACACATTCCGTTGGTATACCTGTATGTAATAAACACCATGAACAATGCTGATGCTAAATTGTATACCGACAATTCCCATGATCTCTGGAATATACCGACAAATACATTTCGTTGGTATACCCGTATGTAATATACACATGTCAGTATTTTCCATCGATGTGAAATAATGTATGATGCCAAATTGTATTTGTATTCCCTATCTATCCATTCTGCAAATACTTAAATTCATAACTGCACACACAACATATTAACACAAGTTCACATCACAATAATAAAATAAATATTTCCTTGTCATTCAATAATAAATTAATATCATTTTCATTACATTGAAGTGAATCTCGTCTATAAACATTACATTATAGTTTATGGAATTACATATTTGTGTTGTGCAAATTAATCAGAATTATTTTTTTTCTTCGTCAATTGACTGGTCCTATCTCCATCACAATCTTGTATGTTGATTTCATCTTTATCATCTTCATCGACTTGTGCATGTCCACTGGAGCTCAATATATCATTTAACTCCTCAGTGTCAACATCAATAAAAGTATTTTCAGCAATGCAAAAATTTGATTTTTTTTAAGTCATTAGACGAAGCAACTCAATATGGATTAACTAACTCATAAAGTTGAAATACATCATCTCCCATAGTTAATTCATCGTTGCCATCCTGAATAACCTCGACACGACCCCTGGGTTTGGTTTTCACTATGGATAACTAATCAGCTCTTGAATGATCCTTTCTAAAGGAAGGATTGTTCGTGTAATAAATTTGCTGGCATTGCTTGGTGAAAACAAAGACATCGTTGATATTGTAGAGTTTAACCTTTGAATAAATTTCTACCAAACCATGATAGAGGTTCTACTATGATTTCTCTATTAGTGGTGTCATACCAATAACATTTGGATAAAAATACTCTATTATGCTATATGTGATATTGTAATTCAATGACCTTTTCCAACTTCCTATAGTAATTAACTTCAAACTCATTTGAAGTCAATCTTTTAACACAAACCCCATTGTTATATGTCTTTTTACCATGTCCATATTCTTTAGTATGAAACACATGTCCATTGACAAAATACCCAGACTTAGTAAAGATAAAGTAACACTAGCATTCCATCCCGATCGATAAACCTGGTACATGAAGTACAACCATGAACAATTAACAAGAAATGTGTAATGAAATTAAGTATCCAGAGAGATAAGAATAATTAAACAGTACTTATTGTGTTCTAAACCATGTGGAAAGTTGTTTATCTTGTAATAAAAAGATTTGAGATTCAGCCAGCTGTGAGTTTTGCGACAATAAATATTGCCGCTATTGCTTGCGAGGAATTCAACAATGTATGAGTTTATTATATTATAAGAGATAAATTATTAAAAAATAATGACATGTAAAGTAGTATATTTATTGAATAAAAGATCTCAGTTCATTGCCGTTAAATAATACATAATTATATGCTTGTCTGAATTCTATTTTTGACAAATATCTTCTCCTCAAAACATTCTTCGATACAGGTCGTCCAAGATGAGAGAATATTGACAAGTTCCCACTCGAAGGCACTTCTCCACCATCAACATGCCTTAGAACGCAATTGATTCTTGTTCTCAATTGATGCTCAAAATAGTATGAGATGAATGTTGAGATTTCATCAACAATATAAGCCTCATATATTGAAGCCTCAACATGTGCCTTGTTTTTTTTTTTTTTACTTTTCTCTTAAGGTTGAACAAGTACATACATGGAATTAAATGAATGTTTTGAAATATGCAAAGAAAGACAATAAAATTTTAATTATAATACATGTGTAAACCCTAACCTCTCGAATGGATATATCCATCTATATTGAACTAAACCTCCAACTTTTACCTCAAACAGTAAATGTATGAGTAGATGCTCTATCGATTCGAAAATGATGGAGGGAATATCATCTCAAGTTTGCATATTGTCTAGAAGATATTCATTTCAAGCCTCTTTATGTGTTGTGTCTGAAACTTGTTGGAGCATATATCTCTAAAGAAGTGACTGATCTCCATGAGTACATCCCATATCTCCCTTGGCAATAAATCTCGATAAGCTAATGGAATGAGTGTTTGCATAAACATGTGGTAGTCATGGCTCTTCATTCCATACAATATGTAATATTTTAAATTCACCAACCTTGATATGTTCAAGGCATGTCCATTAGGAAAACACAGACTTTTAAGCCATTGGTAGAGAAGTAACCGTGCATTCTTGTCTAAGGCGAAACTGGTTTTGAGCTTTGTAACCCGTGACCCAACATAAACCAACTCCATATTTTTACGGTGATAAAACAAGGCTATATCCATTATAGCCTTGATGTTATCATTTGTCTTCCCCTTCATGTCCATAACTGTGATGAAAATGTTCTCAAACACGTTTTTTTTTTATGTGCATGACATCAAGGTTATGACAGAAGAGATTGGTCTTGCAATAAAGAAATTCCTAGAAAATCTTTGTTTTATCCAATTGTAGGTCAAACCAAAACCAGAAAACTTCTGCTTATCGGATTGAAACCAAACATAATGTCACCATACCCCGATACTACGTTATACAACTCTTCACCTGAAAGAAATAGCGGTACAACACCCCTTTCAACTTACCTAACAAAGAAGTCATTTCTGTTCTTTCTGAACATGTGATCTGTTGGCAAGAACTGCTGATGATAGTAACAAAAAGACACTTTATCGTCATTTATTAACGTGAATGCCTTATTTTTTTTCATATAGTATGAATATGATAGTTTTCCATGCGTGCTTCAACTAGAAACCATTCCATAAGTTGGAAAATCATTGATAGTCCACATCAAAGCTGCATTCATCAAAAAAATTTGTTTCCTCGATACATCATAAGTCAAAGCCCCGGATGACCACAACTATTTCGACTCATCAATCAACGGTGGAAGACAAATATCTATATTCCGACCTAAACTATTATGATCGGGTATGACTGTAGATAAAAACATAAACTCCAGCCTCATACACATCCCCGATGGCAAGTTATAAAGTTTGAGTATCACCGACCAACAAGAATAAGGAGTAGTAAATGACCTGAATGGATTGAATCCATCTGTATATAATCTAAGATTCACGTTCCTTCTCTCCACTGAAAACTAAGGATGCACATTGTTAAAGTATTTCTAGGCTTCACCATCGTAAGAGTTTACCATCATTCGACCCACCGCATCATGTGATTGGTGTCATGTCATATGCTTAGCAGTTTTTGGTGACATGAATAACCTCTGCAGTCTAGGTGTGATTGAGAGAGAAGTCTCTAACTTTTCTGTGTGCGATAAGAGTCCTTTCCTTGCCAGTCATAGGTTTATAACGAGAATGTCCACATATTCTGCACTTAGTTAACTATGCATTTTTGAGGTAATATAACATGCTGAAGTTTGGATACATGTCAATTTTCTGGTATCTAGACCGAGAGGTTTTCATCATGGACTTAGCAACATAGAAGTTCTTTTTCAGCTGGTTCTCTTAAGGTAAAATACTTCTCGTCCATTCGATAATTTTGTCATAACTAGCCTTACTCAACCCATGATTTGAGTTGATGTCAAACACTTGTGCAACGACCAATAACTTACTGTGATTTGTGTAACCATCCCATAATGGTTCGTCAGAATTTTTTAAAAGATAAAAAAACCTGGCCGTGTCTGCATTAGATTTTTCACCTAATATTGGACATTGATTGGTATGACCCTGATTTATTCTAATCGCATCCATAACCATATTCCTATAAGGATTACTATTGTCATCTACAACTTCATGCACGTTGCTAGAACTAGAAGTTGACCCAACCATCCTTTCTACCATGGTATCATGAGGAACAAATGGTTCTTCATGTGTATACCAACACAAATATTTCTCCATGAACCTTTTATATATATATATATAGAAGATGCATAATTACAACATTTGGATCAAGAAACTTTTTATTACACCTTTTACATGGACATTTAATACCCCATCCACTAATATTTCTCGGATTAGATAGTGCGTAATTAATAAAACCCTGAACTCTATTACAATAATCCATCCTCCACAACCCTTAGGGTGAATCTCTATACATTCATGAATGATCATCCATTACTTATATCAACCTATATAAAATAATGATGAAAACATGTATTAATTAACTATGTTAACTAAATAATTTGTTAAAATATTAATTTAACTCAAACTTATCCAATCTATTTTAACAATAGTCTTAATTCATTATCAATTATCTATATAAATTTAAATTTCTACACATTTACCGAAAATTTAAACTCGGCAATAAAATTGACAAAATATAAAACAGACCTGTTAAATAAGCCATTATTTATTTCATCACAAAACACCTAAGTCAGAAATTCGACATAAGTTTCATCAATTTACAAACAAATACAATTTTATAAAATCTAAAATAAACCCTAACATGTACAAATCATAAATCAATACAACAAATTTGTATGAGAAAAAAACTATAAAACAAGTAAACACTAAAACAAAATACATATACTACAAAAAATATGCAAAAAAATCAACATTTTAAAATTGAGTTCAAATAAAAAAAGGTAGATTTACTTACTTAACATGGAGAATCTTCAATAAAATCAGAACACGAATGTTAATAAACTGAGTGTTGTGGTGGTCGAATTTGTTGTGGGAGGTTGAATTGTGTTGAAATTGGGGGGACATGGTGGTTGTTTATTGCAAGAAAAAATGCATAAGAAAGAAGGAGAAATGGGGGAGGAGGAGGAGGGGAGGGTCGATCATCAGGACATAAATTAAATATAATCGACGGCATTACCAATAGAATTATTCCATTAGTAACTCCATCAATCATTCTATTGGTATAAATGATACGTCATTATACGATTTGCCTGTTTGAATCTCACTGTAATACCCTCTGTCATTCCCTCGATATATACCATATGAATTTTTCTATCGGTGTTTACCAATAGATATAGGGATAATTTTTTCTTTTATAAAGATCATGCAATATATATTTTGACAGAATTTTTTTGTGACTGTTTTTATTTGTATTTATTAATTTTCTAGTAATGATTTGCCCTCTCAATTTTTTAGAATGCTCACGAAATTCTCTGTCAAAACTAGGTTAGAGTTGTATATTTATAGAACGGAAGAAAAAAAAAGTACAAGATTTTCTTTTCAATTTTTTTTGGTTGTAAGTTTGGAAGTATTCACATGCGATCTGAGAGAGCTGAATGCAAATCAAATGAAACATTTTGAATTGCCATGATCCTTGCTCACACACTCCATATTCAAAGAATTGAAGTGGCAATGGACCACAAACTCTTGTCCTTTTAACAAATCCACTTGCATGTATTGGTGCCTGTTCATTGTCAAGATCAAATTAAAGAAAGGCATACGAGGGGAGAGAGAGAGAGAGAGAGGGAGGGAGGGAGAGGATGGCAAGTGGGTCATATTCTTTGATGCTCATAATGCTTCATGATAAACAGACATTGGTCCCATGTCTTTGCATCTACCTCTCCATGGCTCCATCCACACATCACCTGCAATACTATTACCCTACCAAGTTGAAAGAAGAATACAAACACATGCACATGCCCCATGAAGAAATTTATACTCCGTATGCATCATAAATAATTTAACCTGACATGACCCTCTTTTAACCCTCTCGGTTTTTATGTTTTACAGTAGACAAAATGGGAATCATGTGTGATATACTGCATGTATAGAAAGAGGTCCAATAATTTTTAACATATGAAACAGTGGTCCCGCTTATTAAAAGACAAGATGCCATCATCAATGAGAAGATTCGCTTGCTTGCCTTCTCTTTTTCGCCTTTTCTCGTTAGTTTGTTTTCTTTGTTATCTAAGGATATCAATCAAAGAACTCAACAGGCTGTCTGTAAAACTTGGTTTTGAAGAAGATCAGTTCAAAAATTATAGAGAAAAGTAGTACAGTACATTGCTCTTCATAACTTGCACTCGGCTAGACATTCATAATTGTGATACAGTCCAGTGAATATTAGATTTCAAATTTCCGACTTAAAAGGTTTTGAGGCACCAAGATTTTAAAATGTATGAATTTTTTATAGGAAGCAGCTAGACCTACCTTACATTATATTTCAATAAGTAAGAGATGAAGTAATAAAAAACTTCATATAAAAATTGGGTTTTTTTTGTTGCAAAACTAGGTCAAAACATGTGAATTAGACTAAACCTATGTCTATGTTCTTGAAAAGTAAGTCCCTTGAAAAACAACGGACTCTTTGATATTTAAATTAGTACTTGTATTTGTATATGAAGGAGAACATAATGCTTAAAAAACAAAAACCAGAGTACACAATGTGTGAATCTAGATGTAGCTAACTTTGTGTGGCTCTGAAGAGTTTGTGTGGGTGAAGAGTGTAAATTTTGTTTTGTTGGCTTAGATTAGTGAAGACTTTTTTACGGTTGGTAAAAAGATAATTTATTTAAGATAGAAGTTTATCAAGATTAGTTAACATAATCTTCTTTGTAATTATCTTATTAGTTAAGATTATTTAAGAGATAAATTCAGATATAGTAGAAAACGTTATTCAAAGATAACTTTATCAGTGTTTTTATGAAACACGTGAGTAGTTTGTTACCAACGTGACAGACTAGGAAACTTGAAGATTATCCTTATCCTTATCACATAAGTATGTAAGGAAGGTTAAGTCTGAAGATAGGTACCAGTGTGCTTCAGAGGAGAGTTTCAAAACGTAAAAGTATTAATTACATTGAAGCAAGTATGTCAAACAGCTAAGGAGTTTACATAGAGTTTCACAACATATACTCTTGACACACGAGGAGTGTGTAGGAAATTATCGAGGAGAATTGGTCTCTGAAGAGTTGGAGAGCTTACAGATTCCAAGGGGGAGTTCCTATGTGAACTGCTAGCAACTGGAGGTTTCAATTATGATGAAAACAATTTAAAGATCATCAGATGTATTGGCAAGCTACTACGGTAGGAGACATAACATGGTTCAGTGTCTCATCAAGGTAGTATAGACACAAAGGGTTTTGTTTAGAGACACTCCTCTTGTAATCTTTCAAACTAGTAAAAAAATTATCTATTCTGGGTTTGGCTGGCCTGAAGGTTTTTTTTTTTTAATCTTTTAAAGAGTTCTTCAAAAGGTTTTCCCTTCGTGATAAAATATCTTGTGCATTTAAGTCTTCTGTATTCTTTATTTATTTGGTTACTGATCAGTGTTTGCAAAGTGTTAACAGATCATCTGTTAACATGTGGTAAACAAGAAAAAAGACTTTCAAGTGGTATCAGAGCAAGTTCACTTTATAGAAGTGAGATCTATTTTTCCTGATTGAAAATGTCAACACTGAATCCACCACCACAATTTAATAGTGAGAACTATGCTATTGTAAGGTCAGAATGAGAGCCTTTCTTAAATCACTAGATGAGAAAGTACAACACTCAATAGAGTAACGGTGGATCAAACCTGAAATGTTTTTTTGCTAGATGGAATAGAGATGATGCTGCTAATTGTAATTGGAATAACAAAGGCCTGAACGTTATATTTATGGTGGTTTCTCCTAATGAGTTTAAAAGAATATCTATGTGTGAAATAACTAAGGAAGCTTGGGATATTCTTAAAGTTACCCATGAGGGAACTAAATCAATGAAAAATTTGAAATTACAAATGTTAACTTCAAAGTTTGAGGAAATTAGAATGCTGGAAGATGAATCTTTTGATGAGTTTTATGCTAAACTTAATGACATTGTGAATTCCAAGTTCAATTTTGGAGATAAAATGGAGGATAAACGAATTGTAAGAAAGATCCTAAGATCCTTACCTGAAAGATTTTGGCCAAAGATAACAGCCATTGAAAAAAGCAACGATCTTAATACTATACATGTTGAAGAACTAATAAATTTCTTATAAACATATGAATCTACATTGCCTCATTAAAGGAAAGGTAAGTCCATTGCACTTAAATCTTTTAGGGAAAAACATGAGTACTCTTCAGATGATGATCTTAATAATAAAGATATAGCTCTCATAGCTAAGAAATTTTAAAAATTCATGTTTAAGAAGAAGAACATTGATAAAGGTAAAAAGGTAAATGATATTGTCAAAAGAAATGATCAGAAAATGAAAGTAAAATTATGACTGAATCTAGAAAAAAAGTTAAGTGTTTTGAATGTTCAGGATAGGGTTACTTGAGAAGTGAATGTCTTAATTAAAAAAAAAAGTAAAGCTCTTAATGTCACCATAAGTGCTGAATTTGACTCTGAAAATTCTAATTCATCATCTGATAATGAATTTGCTTTTGTTGCTCTTTCTGACACTATTAATGAATCTACTAAAAACTGTTGAGATATCATGTGATTCTGACATAAATCAGACTATCAGTAATTATAGTTATTCAGATATTACTTTTGTTATTATCGATCTGGAACTAAGCTTGTATGAAGCTTATGACGACTTGTGTGAAGAATTAGTGAAAGTCAAGAAAGTGAACAAGAAATTGTTCAATAAACTGATAGATGTGGAGAACAATATGGTAGAAGCCCTAAAGCTATCAGAAGTAGAGATATCTAGATCTCTTAGGAAAGTCAAAGCACTTGAAAACGAGTTGACTATGTGCAAACAGTCATAAGAACCATCAACAACACAAGAACTTGATGAGCTATTGAAAGCTCAAAGGGTAAGTACTAATCATACAAGATTATGATACATGATATATGAATACTCCATCAACAATACATTTGTATCTTCCTTTTCCAAAAGGATTACCTTTATAAAGGGTAAGGAACCTTTCATGTCAGAAGACAAATCAAACAATGTCCAAAAAGGTAAGTTGAAAGGTAAGTTTATTCCTACCTGTCAGCATTGTGAAATTGAAGAACATGTAAAAAGAAATTGTTTTGTTAGTAAAAATCAAAATTTAGAATACAAAAAATTGACTTAGTCTTAAATCAATTATGTACTATAGAAAGGAAAATTGATAAGTCAGTAGGTTATGAGAAATCTAATGAGACTGAAAGTTCTAACAGAACAAAAATGAAAAATTAATGGGTAGTTAAGAAAAAGGAAATATGTTTTGCAGTACACATTGCACTAAAAACTATGAATAACAATTTATGGTATTTAGATAGTGGATGTTCTAGACATATGTTAGGAGATAAAGATCAATTTAAGAAATTTGAATTCATGAATGGTGGTTCAGTGACCTTTAGAGATGGAAGCATAGCTACCATTGAAGGTAAATGAAATGTTGAAATTCCTAGTTTACCTATTTTTCATAATACTTTGTTTGTGAATGGCCTTAAAGCTAACCTACTAACCATAAGCTAATTTTATGATTAGAATCATAGTGTGCAGTTTTCTAAGGATGAATGCAACATCTACAATTGTGCTGGTAAGTGGATCATGAAAGGTACTAAAATTTCAAACAATTATTATAGAATTTCTACCTTGACTTTATTAGGATGTCAAAAGGCAACACTAGATGATCTTGATCTTTGACGCCTTGGTCATATCAATTTTAGAGATTTATCAAAAAATTCTAAAAAGAAAGTTGTACAAGGACTACCAAATATGCAAATAATCAAGACAATGGTGTGTGGAGCATGTCAAAAAGGAAAACAAACAAAAGCTCAACATAAAAAGATTGCTGACATTTTGACATCAAGACCACTTGAATTATTGCACATGGATCTAATGGTCCAACTTAAACTGAGAGTATTGGTGGAAAGAAGTATATCATGATCATTGTAGATATACTTGGGCTTACTACTGGCTTTTGAGCTTCAAGTCAAGAAAGAGCTCTCAGTCGAGAGCCTCTCTCTAAGCTTTCTCTCTCCCTTACGAGAGTTTCCTCCCTGGTAGCAGCGTCTGCCGTAGTTTATCAGGCGAGTCGGTTTACCTACTTGATTATTGTTTCATTTGTTGTGCCTTATAGCTAAATCAATGAAGAAGTCTTCGATACTTCGCTTTGTATAACAAGATTGTCCCTATTAGCTCTCTCGTTCTTTGCCTAGAATTAGGGCACATACTCGAAGGAGCTCACTCGCTCTGTAGGATAACCAGACTCCTACCTTAACTCTGCCTTCTCCACGACGCCCTGACCCTCGTAGTTCTAGCCCTAGTGGGATTTGCCCTAATGTGGCTTCTCCTAGTCGCATCCCTTTGGGTGTTGTGCCCGATGGGAGTAGCAATGTTTAGGTTTTTGAGTAGGTTGAATAAAGACATAACTAATGTGATGGAATTACAACCTTATATGGACTTAGAGGATTTGGTACATTTGGCTATTAAAGTGGAGAAACAAATGAAAAGAAAGAGTAGTGCACGACCAAGAGCTTATTCAGGTTGGAAGATGAATTATAGGAGAGAGAGAGAGTAATGTATTATCAAAGCCAATAGTGACTCTTAAAGTTTTTAAACCTAGCAACCCAAATAAGCAAGTTTTGGCCACTGAACAAAAGTCTAAAACCGAAGTGCAAACAAAGCGTAATTGAGATATTAAGTGTTTTAAGTGTCAGGGATTAGGGCAGTATGCATCATAATGTGCAAATCAGAGAATCATAATTTCGAAGGATGATGGAGAGATTGAATCTACTAGTGAGACGTCTGATTGTGATGATATGCCACCACTTATGGATGATAATGATGTTGAATATGCATATGAGCGCAAGTCATGGTGATAGGGAGAGCTTTGAGTACTCAGGTTAAAGAAGATGACGTAAAGCAACAAAGAGAGAATAGTTTCCATACTAGATGCCAAATCCAAAATAAAGTTATAGTAATATTATTGATAGTAGTAGTTGTGCTAATGTTGCTAGGGTAAACTTTGGTTAGAAAGTTAGGTTTAAGTATTATAAGGCGTGAGAAACCTTATCAGCTTAAATGATTGAATGAATGCGGTGTTGTTAAGGTGAATAGACAAGTGTTGATTACCTTCTCAATAGGAAAGTATAAGGATCAAATCTTATGTGATGTTATTTCTATGCATACTACACATATGTTATTAGGGAGACCTTGAAGATTTGATAGAAAAATCAAACATGATGGGTTTAAGAACAAATATTCCTTGGAAAAGGAGGGTAAAGTATACACACTTGCACCATTGTTACCTAAGCAAGTGTATGAAGATCAGATGAGGTTAAAGAAGGATTTTGATTCAGAATAACTTCAGCCAGAACATCATGGTGAGTAAGTGAGGAAGAGTGAAAATAAAGTGAGCCATGAGTTGTAAAAACAAAGGGACAAAGTTTCAACCACTAGGAAGGGAGAAGAAGGTTTTGGCCAAATGAAAAAAAAAAGAAGGTTAGAGGCCTTGAGTGGAGAGAATAAAGTAAGGACGAGAAAAAAGGAGTGTACAAAAAAAGTTGGGAAACACCTTAATTTCCATGCAAAACCTAATGATATTAAACATGCTTATTTTTCTGAGATGCCCATGATTTTAATTATGTATAAGAAGGCATACTTTAATTTTGATAACTTGAATTCTTGTGTTCTTAGTGTTCCTAAAGTTCTTTTATAGGAATTTGAGGATATCTTTCCAGATGAAATACGTAGTGGTTTGCCACCGATTAGAGGAATTGAGCGTCAAATAGACTTTGTGCCAATAACAGTTATACCTAATCGACTAGCTTATAGGAGCAACCCAAAAAAGACTAAGGAACTATAAAGGCAAGTGGAGGAGTTGTTGTCAAAGTGTTACATTTGAGAGAGCACGAATCTTTATGCAGTTCTTGTACCTTTAGTGCTAAAGATGGACCATACTTGATGAATGTGTGTTGATTGCACAACCATCAATAATATCACTGTAAAGAATGGACATATTATCTCTATATTAGATGATATGTTGGATGAATTACATGGTTCTAATTTGTTTTCTAAAATTGATTTGAGAAGTGGTTATCATCAAATTATGATGAAAAAAGGTGATGAATGGAAAACTGTTTTTAAAACTAAATATGGTTTGTATGAGATTAGTTATGCCTTTTGGACTTACTAATGCACCTATCACCTTTATGAGATTAATAATTCAAGTTTTACATGCATTTATTGGTACGTTTATGATTGTATACCTTGATAATATACTCATTTATAGTAAAGGATTGGATGAACATATAAGACATTTAAGATAGGTTCTTAAAGTACTTAGAAAGGAATCCTTATATGCTAATTTACAGAAGTGTGATTTTTGCATGGATAAGATTATATTTCTTGGTTATGTTATTAGTGCAAAGGGAATAGAGATGGATGAGGCTAAGGTTAAGGCTATACAAGAATAGCCTATGCCTAAATCAATCATAGAAGTTACGAGTTTCCATTTAGTACATTAGCCTTACCATTAACTGAAATAATTAAGAAATCAGTAGAATTCAAATGGGATAAGGAATAAGAAAATGTATTTAATTTGTTGAAATCAAAATTAATTTCAAGAATAGGTATTGGCGCTGTTCTAATGCAAGAGAAACGACCCGTTGCTTATTTTAGTGAAAAACTTAATGGTGCAGTTCTTAATTATTCGACTTATGACAAAGAGTTGTATGCATTAGTAAGGGCATTGGAAAATGATTGAATGAATGCGGTGTTGTTAAGGTGAATAGACAAGTGTTGATTACATTCTCAATAGGAAAGTATAAGGATCAAATCTTATGTGATGTTATTTCTATGCATACTACACATATGTTATTAGGGAGACCTTGAAGATTTGATAGAAAAATCAAACATGATGGGTTTAAGAACAAATATTCCTTGGAAAAGGATGGTAAAGTATACACACTTGCACCATTGTTACCTAAGCAAGTGTATGAAGATCAGATGAGGTTAAATAAGGATTTTGACTCAGAATAACTTCAGCAGAACATCATGGTGAGGAAGAGTGAAAATAAAGTGAGCCATGAGTTGTAAAAACAAAGGGACAAAGTTTCGACCACTAGGAAGGGAGAAGAAGGTTTTGGCCAAATGAAAAAAAAAAAGGTTAGAGGCCTTGAGTGGAGAGAATAAAGTAAGGACGAGAAAAAAGGAGTGTACAAAAAAAGTTGGGAAACACCTTAATTTCCATGCAAAACCTAATGATATTAAACAAGCTTATTTTTCTGAGATGCCCATGATTTTACTTATGTATAAGAAGGCATACTTTAATTTTGATAACTTGAATTCTTGTGTTCTTAGTGTTCCTAAAGTTCTTTTGTAGGAATTTGAGGATATCTTTCCAGATGAAATACGTAGTGGTTTGCCACCGATTAGAGGAATTGAGCATCAAATAGACTTTGTGCCAATAACAGTTATACCTAATCGACTAGCTTATAGGAGCAACCCAAAAGAGACTAAGGAACTATAAAGGCAAGTGGAGGAGTTGTTGTCAAAGTGTTACATTCGAGAGAGCACGAGTTTTTATACAGTTCTTGTACCTTTAGTGCCAAAGAAGGACCATACTTGATGAATGTGTGTTGATTGCACAACCATCAATAATATCACTGTAAAGAATGGACATATTATCTCTATATTAGATGATATGTTGGATGAATTGCATGATTCTAATTTGTTTTCTAAAATTGATTTGAGAAGGTTATCATCAAATTATGATGAAAAAAGGTGATGAATGGAAAACTGTTTTTAAAACTAAATATGGTTTGTATGAGTGATTAGTTATGCCTTTTGGACTTACTAATGCACGTAGCACCTTTATGAGATTAATAATTCAAGGTTTACATGCATTTATTGGTAAGTTTGTGATTGTATACCTTGACAATATACTCATTTATAGTAAAGGATTGGATGAACATATAGGACATTTAAGACAGGTTCTTGAAGTACTTAGAAAGGAATCCTTGTATGCTAATTTACAGAAGTGTGATTTTTGCATGGATAAGATTATATTTCTTGGTTATATTGTTAGTGCAAAGGGAATAGATATGGATGAGGCTAAGGTTAAGGCTATACAAGAATGGCTTATGCCTAAATCAATCATAGAAGTTAAGAGTTTCCATTTAGTACATTAGCCTCAAAATTGACTGAAATAATTAAGAAATCAGTAGAATTCAAATGGGGTAAGGAATAAGAAAATGTATTTAATTTGTTGAAATCAAAATTAATTTCAAAAATAGGTATTGGCGCTGTTATAATGCAAGAGAAACGACCCGTTGCTTATTTTAGTGAAAAACTTAATGGTGCAGCTCTTAATTATCCAACTTATGACAAAGAGTTGTATGCATTAGTAAGGGCATTGGAAAATTGGCAACATTATCTTTGGCCAAGGAAGTTTGTGATACATACAGATCATCAATTATTGAAATATTTGAAAAGCCAAGGTAAGTTAAATAAGCAATAAGCCAAGTGGATTGAATTTATTGAGACATTCTCATATGTTATTAATGCAAGCAAAGGTTAGGAAAATGTGGTTGTAGATGCTTTGTCGAGAAGGTATGTTCTTCTTAATACTCTGAATACTAAATTATTAGGATTTGAGTATATTAAAGAATTATATCCTAATTAGGGGTGAGCAAAAAAACCGAAAAACAGATTAAACTGAAAAAAAATTAACTGAGAAAACCGAATCAAGAAAAAAAACTGATTAAACTTATTAGAATTTTTTGGAAAACTTCCGGTTTAGTTCGGTTTTGGTTTTATACTGTTCAAACTGGTAAACCCAAACCGAACTGAACTGGTTCTAATAAAAAAATACTATAAATAGGAAAAAATCTTTGCCAGTAACTGTGAGGCAGTAAACCAGTAATCTGACCCTAGCACCCGCGGCCACCCCCTCTCCTTAGACTCTCAAACATAGACATGAGACAACAAGAGACACGCCAACTCCAAGCATCAGCATCATCTACACAAGATCACCCACGGCCGCCCTCTCTTTATTTTCGGGAGCGAAAGCCAATATGCGAGGGTTTTGAATTTCAAAGTCTCAGCCATAAGGGAACGAACTACATAGGCTTCTCTAGCTTTTAATCTTAAAAGGCGACCCAAGGGAGGGCCTATAGGAAGCCCGTCATGCAACCCATCTGCTTCTCTATGTGCTTCTCCATAATTTGCTCTAGGACCATTCCCATCATTTTGTTTTTCCCTTCTTCGTATATAGACTCATTTTCTCTGCTTCGCCCCTTTTCTGACAAGGTGAGTCTTCAAAACCCTATGTTATATGAGAGTAGCTATCTCAGAATAGTATAATTTTCACTTTAGCTGTCTAAGAATAAAATAGGAAATGAGAGATTCCTTATTTGTATTTTGATCTTCAATGTACTTTGAATTTGAAACCAAAATGAGAGTGTTGATAATGAAGTACATGAGGTGCTCTATAATTGCTTTTCTGTTTCTTCAAATTAGTTAGATCTTCAGTGTACTTTGAATGTGTGTGTTCTGCGTATAAGTTATGTTGTTGTAGATGACAAATGGGCAATCACCATATAGGTTTTCTCTGTTTTTTTACATTAAGAACTGAACCGAAACTGGTCTGTTTGACTCGGTTTCAGTTCGGTTTTGGTTTTTTTAAACAAATATCGGTTTGGTTGGTTTTTATAGGTAAAAACTGAACCAAACCGAAAATGATCACACCTAATCCTAATGATAATGATTTTGGTACCATTTATGTTGAGTGTAGATTAATTCAAATAGGGTAAAGAATAAGAAAATGCGTTTAATTTGTTGAAATCAAAATTAATTTCAAGAATAGGTATTGGCATTGCTCTAATGCAAGAGAAACAACCCATTGCTTAATTTAGTGAAAAACTTAATGGTGCAGCTCTTAATTATCCGACTTATGACAAAGAGTTGTATGCATTAGTAAGGGCATTGGAAAATTAGCAACATTATCTTTGGCCAAGGAAGTTTGTGATATATACGGATCACCAATCATTGAAATATTTGAAAATCTAAGGTAAGTTAAATAAGCAACAAGCCAAGTGGATTGAATTTATTGAGACATTCTCATATGTGATTAAGTACAAGCAAAGTTAGAAAAATGTGGTTGCATATGCTTTATCGCGAAGGTATGTTCTTTTTAATACTCTGAATACTAAATTATTAGGATTTGAGTATATTAAAGAATTATATCCTGATGATAATGATTTTGGTACCATATATGTTGAGTGTAGATTTTCGACCAAGGATAAATTTTTTAGGCACGATGGATTTATGTTCAAGGAGAATTATTATATATGCCTAATTGTTTTATGCGTGAATTGGTTGTAAGAGAAGCTCATGAGGAAGGTATAATTGGGTATTTTAGAATTGCCAAGACTTTAGAAGTTTTACATGAATATTTTTATTAGCCTAACATGAAAAGAGATGTGCAAAGAATTTGTGATAGATGCATAACTTATAAACAAGCTAAGTCTAGAGTAAAGCCTCATGGGTTATATACACCTTTACCTATTCCTAAGGAACATTGAGTTGATATTTCTATGGATTTTATTTTGGATTTACCAAGGTTGTGGATAGATTTCCATATTTGTTGTTGTGGATAGATTTCCTAAAATGACACATTTCACTGCTTGTCATAAAACTGATGATGCAATAAATATCGCAGATCTTTTCTTTAAAGAGGTCATGTGGCTACACGGTGTTCCTATGAGCATTGTGTCTGATCGAGATGTTAAGTTTTTTTGTTACTTTTGGAAGGTTTTGTGAGGTAAGTTAAGGACATAAATTTTATTTTCTACTACTCGTCACCCATCAATAGATAGCCAAACTATAGTTGTAAACAAGACTTTAACTCAATTATTAAGGGCTATCATTCAAAAGAATCTTAAAAATTAGGAAGATTTTTTGCCTTTTATTGAATTTTCATATAATTGTAGTGTGGATTCTACTACTCATTATTCACCATTTGAGATTGTTTATGGTTTTAATCCTTTAACACCATTGGATTTGATTCCTTTACCTGTTGATGAAAGAGTTAGTCTTGATGGTAATAAAAAAAATACAGGTGGTGAAGGACTTACATGCAAAGATTCAACAACAAATAGAGAAAAAAAATGAACAATATACATTCAAGGCTAGTAGAGGACAAAAATTAGCGAGGTTTGAACTAAGTGATTGGGTTTGGGTGCATATAAGAAACAAAAGCTTTCCTGAACAAAGGAGATCTAAATTAATGCCTTGAGGAGATGGTCCTTTCCAGATTATAAAGAAGATTAATGGCAATCCCTATACAATGGATCTACCATGTGAGTATGGTGTTAGTGCTACATTCAATATTGATGATCTCTTTTTTTTTTTATGTAGGCGATGATTTGAGGTCGAATCTTTTTTAGGAGAGAGAGAATGATACGATCCAAGCAACACCAATGGATCCATTGAAGGTTCCAGTTGGTGCAGTGACAAGGCTTAGAGCTAAGAGGTTCAAAGAGGGTTTTAATGGACTTCTTCAAGATACATGAGATAAGGTAGACTTTAAAAGGGTAATAAATAATGAAGAGCAAGCCTTGATTAATCTGATTTATGTTTAAAAAGGGCTTGTTGGTGGAAACAAGGCCATTACACAAGGATTGGGATACGAAGACTCAAATCGAATAGTTTGACCTTTCGCTATTGTTTTGATCATAACTGGAGATACAAGTTGAATTTAGATTAGATTTTTGTTGGGTTGAAAACTAGATTTCTATACCTTTCCAATGATATATGGCACGCCTTCTAATTCATTAAGACAAGAGAGAACCAGCATCTAAAGTTAGCTTTGATGCTGCCAGCAAATTATAAGAAAAACCGACCTTGTCTTATTTTAGTTAGTTAGGCTATTGATCTATCTTCTTTTTTCTTTTTTTTTGCAACACTTGTTTAAGTTTCAGACTTGTTTATGTTATTTATTTTAATTACTTTAGGCTAGTTTTAGCTTGATTTGAGTATTATTTAAATTGGGTTTATGTGTGACCCATTAGGAAAACTAGAGTTACTTTTCTTTAATTCTTGCACTTGCCCCCAATGTGGGGTGTGATCTTAGTCCGGGTTATTTTCTCAAGAAAAACTTTCTAGGCTCAATAGGGATTGTAATGGATACTTTAGAGTTGCGAAAGGATGGTCAAAGATGGTCTTTCTTCATTCCAAATGCATGCGTTTAGGATCGGTAAGCTTTGCTTTTCCATGTGAAATTATTTGTTCAGCTAAGACCTTAGCTTTATTATGTGGGTTGTTTGTTTTTTAGGTTTTTTCTTTGAGTGTAAGATCACCTTTCAATAGAGTCATTTGAATTCTTATAATCTTATTTACTAAAACAAATACTGATTGGCTTTCGCTTTTGTGCTAAAACTTTGATTTTCCAAATGTTTTCGTGAAAATATAAGATCATGCATAATTTTTTAAGAAAGAAGGAAATACACCAAAGAAGTCTTGGTCAAACTTTAGTTTTGTTGATTGATGGGAATAATACATTACGCATAACATTTCTTTACAACATCAGAGTTTGCAAGTCTAGGTAGATCCTCTTTAACTATATTGGCCAAACTCCTCCACCCATGCGTTGGTGGAGGAATTGGCGACGGGCGTCAGTTGCTGGAGTTGGTTACTAGATTATTGTCTGAAGCGAGAAGAAATTTATAGCGATGTCACTATTCATGATGGTTGCGGACGACAATCGCTAGTGAGGAAACTGGTGTTGGTGAGGGTGTATAGGCGGTCTTGGGTGGTTAGGCAATTGTAGAAGTCGAAATAGTGGTGGAAAGAGAGAAAGAGTAATTCTGACAAAGAAGATGATGGTTTTCTACAACTTTTGCCTTTGATTTCTTGATGCTCAGTTCATGGAATCCACCACTATAAATAGGGGATGGAAGAGGGACATTTTGTCTTTTCTGGTGCCAAATCATGGCCCTTGATTCAGCCTCAAAGGATCCTAACCATTGGCTCAAAGTGGTTATCATGAACTGTCAAATTGACAGTTGAAGGCTATCTGAGTTGGCTTATTTGAGCCCGTTCCATGGCTGTTGTGGTGTCAATTGGCCAGAAAGGACCATACTAGGGGGTAGTCAAATGTTAAGCCATAATTTTCGTGTAAGTTTTGTCAAATTTGGTGGAGAGATGAAGAATTAAATTCCCTTGAAAAGTTGCCCCATGAGCAATCTTTACAGGCAAAAATGAAGAAGAAGATGAGCAATAACAAAAACGGTGCCATTTTGGTAAAGTTCAATTTAGTCCTTCGATTTGTGATTTCTCTCAATTACACCTCTGATTGGCTTTAAACTTTCAATTTTATGCAATTTTATCCTTGTCGAACTTTATTATCATCCCCGAATTCTAATGCCTTTTTCACATTAGTCCTTAATCTTGGATTTCTTCAATTTAGCCCCTAATTGACTATTGAACTTAATTTTTCACCAATTAAGCCCTTAACAAAATTAATTTAACCCATTTAAAGTTTAATTAAGTCCTTGCTTCTAATTAAATCCTTTAATTGGACCCAAATTAATTCTAAAACATAATTAAACTTTTAGTTTTCCTATGATTAAATCAAATTGGCTTATTAAAAATCTAATTGTATCCTTTGACTTAATTTTTATGCAGATTCGTCCATTAATCATTTAATTTGACGTTGAATATGTATTATCTCTCTAGTTTTGGGCATGATAGGGTACGATCAGGCTTCCAACTTCGTCTAAAATTGCAGCTTGATTTTATGCATATCTGAAATCCTTCCTCAGCCAGCTTTTTCCTCATCGCCAATCTCCTTGATATTATTATTTATTATTTATTTAAAAAAAAAGGCAAGTTTAGGGGAATAATCCAGAAGTGGGTTATGACAGGGTTCCTCATGTTCATACCATTTTTTATGGGAGGAGGATATTACACAAACTCCTTTCATTAGATAACAACTAGGATCTCATTCCCTGAGGTGGTCAAAGTTATTGTATTGAGCTCAGGAAATGTGAGATGATCATGGATATGTCATTTCCTTATTATATGTAGAAACATGATAGGCTAAGGAAAAATTATTTCCTTGTTTGTTTGGAATACCAAGGGGTAGTAACATCTATTTGGCCAAGGT
>Ga0307507_10005439_pt1 | contig 20932 bp, 32 predicted proteins | sample 7_EM_MG_FD_207223 | JGI IMG/M metagenome (GOLD analysis project Ga0307507, IMG submission 207223) | Populus trichocarpa ectomycorrhiza microbial communities from riparian zone in the Pacific Northwest, United States - 7_EM | ecosystem: Host-associated > Plants > Roots > Unclassified | place... | reverse complement strand
TATCCTTGTTTTTCGTCATCTGCCCATGCGGCCTTCTTTATGTTCTGGCCGAGGAAGACTGCTGTCCCTTTAGATGTGCTCATTCTGAACCAGGGGAACCCCATGAGCTTGAGCACTTTAAAGAGTCGGACGAGGTGGAGGTCTTGTGAGGAGCCGACAGCATAGATCATTTTGTCAGATTGATATTCCTTGTATCGCGGGTTATGTACTTAAATGTTAGGTCTACATCGTAACAATTAGCACAGTAAAAACAGACCGAAGAGCAGGCAAACCTTTCTTTTATGAGCCCATGTCGTCCAGCTGCGTGAGGACCTTGGCGATTGACTCCTTGGTGACTCGGACGCTGCTCTCGCCGGTGTACACATCAAACTTGACGTGGTGACCATAGACGTCCCCATGCTCCTCTCCTTCCACTCGCGCCATTGCTGGATCACGTCTTCATCTCCATCCTCCATTCACGCAGCCTCGAATTCAATATTTGGGTCGACATCAAGGTCCTTGGTGATTTTGATGTAGACATCGTACAGGTGTCTGACTCGTCTTTTGAAGCCGCTTCCGAGACGTAGCAGACGGCGACCATGCCGAACTAGCAATTATAATGTACAGCCAAAGTAAAATGGAAGTGCTAGGAGTTTTCCAGTCGCCGAGGTAATTCATTGAGGTACTAACCCCCCATCCACAACGTTGCCCTGTACAGGTTTGCCAGAGCAAGTGGCCAAGGTGGAACCTTTTAACGATGTTGGGCGAGGAATACTCGATGACGACCTTTTTGTTCCTTCCCAGAACCATACTCGGGCAGTCCACTGAGTCACTTGGTTGAGCACTTGCCAGTAATAAGTCATATGCATGGTATTGACTCGAGGGGTTGTTGAAAACCACGGACTCGATGCAATCATGCATTCGCCTGGTTGGAACTGTACAGAGAGGAATTACGGAATAAAAGACGGACTCACGCCTTGCATTGTAAACCCACTGTCACTTAGTCTGAATCGGGGCAATCTGGTACCATTTTGGGACCGAGTCACGAGGGAGTCATGATTAGCGCCAAGGACAATACCCGGGCCGGAGCCTTATCTAGGAGTACTTAAAGTCACAGTCCAGCCTTGCTTTCAACGTTCAAGTTGAGCAAAACGCCCAAGTCGCATACCGCCATATCTATTGAAAGTCGTCGCGGCGATGAGCACCCAAAGACTTTCAGATCAAGTCCCACTTCACCAGCCAACCTTCACTATGACCAACGAAATTTGGAGGGATATCATGGACTCGACGCCTATACCAATGCTCGAAAACCCCCAGCTTGATGTCCCCGCATCTTCTCGACCTGTAGACCTTTTCGCTGTCAAATTAAATCGTTGTACCGTGCCCGGTTACCGTTTCATCCGAATCAACGACCAGAGCCAGATGCTTATGTTCGTCGATGGGGCTTGTATCGATAACGGTAAACCAAACGCTCGCGCTGGATGGGCCGTGTGTGTGGGCCCCAACATTGTCGTCAAGGGCCGACTGGAACCCGGTGCAATTGGTTCAAGTGGCGGACAGACGAGCAACCGCGCAGAGTTACGAAGTGCTATTGTCGCCTTGGGGCTCCGCTTCTGGAAAGGAGAGGGGTTCAAAAGCGTTGTCATTGCTAGCGATTCCGAATATGTCGTCAAGGGATTCTGCGAACGGTTAACCGCGTGGAAACGGAGGGGCTGGAAGACTGCTAGGGGCACCGACGTCGCTAATAAGGACCTTTGGGAGGTTCTGGATGAAAAGATACAAAGTTTGGCAAAAGTAGGGGTGCAGGTGTTATTCTGGCGTGTTTCACGGGAGTTGAATGAAGCAGATCAATATGCAAAGCAAGCTGCGGTAAGAATCCCTCGTTCTCGACCTAATCTGTCCCCACTTACCCACAATGTGGTAGGCTCAGGAACTCGAGGGTGACTCGACATCATCCGCAGAAGTTCATCTGATAGCGTGTTGATTCATGAAGTTGTGTTCGTATAATTAATTATTGGTATACCCAGTTATGTATGGTAGCATTATTGGTGTTACATGTAATTTTTCCTTCTTCATGGTATTCACTAAGTACCCAATGACTTCAGCCTGCTCCCTTGGCATAATCGCAGTTCGAAACAAATTAAAAATCTGTATTGATTTCGAACGTAAGAAACGGACGAAGAACGACGGTCAAGAGCAAAACCACAAGGTGGAGTTTTTGTGATTACCCTCGGAGTCCAATTATTGCCAACCTATCTAACATTATCGTAGTACTGCCCAATCTCCTCTTCTTTGATCGACAGGTGGGAGCACCCCATTCTCATTCACAGGTGCTTGGCCATTCTGGCCTTGCTGCTCCCGCTGCTCTCTTCTCATTCTCTCTACCATTCTTGTCCGAACATACAACAAGACGGAGATGAAGGCGCATAACAAAACCAGCAGAACAGTCTCACTGAACTCGTCGACCACGGTATCTTCGCGGTCTCGTGGTCGTAAGTTTCCATCAAAGTAGTCTTCTTGCCCCAATTCACTTTCGCGTTGTGCATCTCGTCGGTCCCTCGCCCACTAAAAATGATTAGGCGACTTTCCAAATAGGCAAGTTAAAAGAGACTCTCACCTGGATTGGATCCTCTTCACCTCTGGATGGTTCGCCCTTCCCTCGTCGACGACGGAATTCCTCCTTTGCCTTGCCGAGATACCATGATCCGTCTTCCCCCTCTGAAAATCGCTCTTCTTCTTCTCGGGGGGCATCTTCAATAGCACCTTCAGCCTGATTACTCTCCTCAAGCTGTTTTGTTTTCGTACGGCTCGCTGTGGTAACTATCAGTCCCAACGAAAATCGTCAGTCGGAGAAGAATCACTCACACTGCACCTTTACATCGGGAGTCCACATGTTGAGTCCGTCCTTACCACCAATCATCATACGCCAAAAACTTCTCGCATATAACTTCACCAAGGAAAGTGTCACGGGTAGGTATGCTTCCGTATTTGTCTCCAGTGCCAGATCATAATATCGCTTCGCGAGGGGGAAGTCCTTTCGGAGAATGTGGTCAGGAAACACCTCAGTCGAACTTACTCTGCACTTACCTGTGGCACTCCGACGCCGTTCTCATACATCCAACCAAGGTTCCACATAGCCATCGCACTCATTTGTGTATCAGAGGCCGATCGATAATACCTAGCCGCCTTCTCGTATCTTATATTTTCCTCGTCTGCTGGCACCCCGAGTCCGTGATAGTAATAATCGCCCACCTTGACGAGGGCGTCGACGTTGCGTTGAGCAGCTGCACGGATCCATTGTGTAAGAGCTAGATGTGCGGTGTCGTTTGATGGCCGGAAAGGGGAATACCTCGTGAGGCGAAGTAAAGTTTTGTCTAGATTGTCTTGTCAGCGAGCTCCTCCCAGTAAAAATTGAGTTTTCACCTTGATCAAGTATGTAAGCAAGATTATTCTGAGCAAATTCCGATCCCCTTTCAGCGGCAATCCGCCACATCACCATCGCCTTTTCCTTCTCTTGCTGGTTGTCGGAGAGCCAGGCAGCTTCTGCATCCCGCACGAGATCATCATCCCATACGGCTCTTTCTGAAACATGTTTGTAGAAAGAAACAGCCATGGAACAAGAACTCGACTTTACATGGGACGGCAGGGCTTGGTTTGAGGCAGACTCAGAGTGCATCTCGGCGAGATAATAAAAAGCTTCAAAAGGGGAGCCATTACGAATAGCACTTTCGAATTGTGTCGTTGCCATATTGAGTTCCCCCCGTTCTATAGAATGCTGTTTGTCACTCTACGCAAGCAATGGAGAAAACTACGCACTGAAGTGGTATTTGCCAAGATTTACCTGGGCCTCCGGCAGTTCCTGAGTAGCCGCAGTGTTGAAGTGTCGAAGAACTCTCTTTATGTCAACCTTAACTCCAAGACCATCCCGGTAGATGATACCAAGGCCGTTATGACACTCTCTATCTCCCTGCTCGGCACCCCTCTCAAACCAAGCCTTTGCCATCGTGTAATCTACCTTCACCCCTTCACCTCTTAAATACATCCTTCCAAGATATGCCGCACTCGCAGCCGCATAACCAACAGGCTTGCGTTCATCTTTCGACATCAATGGATTCGGGGGATCGTGTGGCCAAACCTTCTTCGCGATTAAGAGGAAATACTTGCGAGCGAGTTTGAAATTTTGCGGGATGGCACCAACGCCTTCGCTGCCAGATGCGATTCCACCAGCGGTTGCGTAGATGCTCCCTTGGTAAAAAATCTTGCCGAGACGGTAAGCAAAGTCGATCTCTCCTCTATCTGCATTGAACTTTAAGGTCCGTTAGATTCGCATAACAATTTGCAAAAATACGAGATACGCACAAGATAGTATTCCAGGACATCTTCCCAAGTCTCTCCTGCGGCACGGGCCAATCCGGCTTGAATGGCAGGACTGTGTGCGTTTATCCCAGTAGATGCTGCGCTGGCTCCAGGTCCATAGACACCACCAACGAGGTCTGATAGACGAGTTGGCGTTTGAGGTAACGTGAGGCCGCCGGGTGGGCCAGATTGGAACTTTTCCATTGCTGGAATTCAAATTTGAGTTTGGTCGGAATGTGTAGATGATAGACTACCAACCCTTCTCTGCAGCACTGCCATACCACACCAGCGCGCTTTGACAATTTTCTAGTGTGCCGATCCCGCTCCAGTAACGGTATCCTAACTGCATTTGTGCCCCCTTGTCTCCTCCGTAGGCTGCAAATGTGGCGTATAATTGTGCTTTCCCTTGATCTACAGGTACGATGCCCTTATAGCCAGAAGCATGAAAGAAGGCCAGAAGGGACTGTGACGTTGCATTCCCGGTCCTTGATGCGTGCTCATTAAAGGCACGGTAGGCGAGTCGCGGATTAAATGGTACGTGTGCTGCAGGTGGGAACTGCAAATGGAAAGTTGAGGAGTCTGAAATGAAAGAAGAAAAAAAATCGATGATACACACAAGAGAAATTCGTGCAAGCAAGTACAGCGCGTCCATATTTCCGAGTTCTGCAGAATGTTGTAGTAGGTCGACTACTTTGATAGCTTTTCCTTTGAGCTCCTCCACCTTTTCTCTTGAGAATGAGTCGTGGCTTAACATATTCAATACACGACCAAATGTAATCTGGAACAGCTTGAAGAGAATTCTTAAAAGGCTTCCCATTGGTCCTTGGCCTTGAAGATTTGGAAGAAATGAAGAAATGAACGACGATTTAGAGGTGCTGAGACTCCCTCCTGAAGATGAATGAGGTGGATGCAGGGTATCATGAACTTTTAGGTAGGCCAAAGTGGCTATCGCTTGTTTGTAAGCTCGAGCGGCTATGAACATAAACCATTAGCAAAGCACAATGGTAATTGAAAGATTTCGTACCCTCCGCTTCTCGGTGGTCTGACTCCTGTTGGTACAATTTATTCTGCAATGATTCAGAGTTCTAGAGGTCTGCTTGAGTGTTGTCACAAAACACCAGGTAGTGCTCACCGGTTGCTCAGTAGGGATGACAGATGTAAGGGTTGTGGAAGATTGTACAATTACTGAAGTCGATTCAGCGGATAACTATATGGAGGCAAAAGAATTGAATCTTCTTAATTCGGGCAAGAACACGGCGAACGCACATAGCTGGTCTCAGAGATAGGTTGTGAATCTCGTGCCGAGGAGATAGCTGAGAGTGCAATGAGGCCGAAGGATAGCCAGGCGGCCTTCCGACAGTATGCTTTGTTCTTCGAATGCATTACTTTTGTTAATGTTGCCGGCTTGTATAGAATGGCCGTCAATGAAGAGGCATATTTTAGCGTCGAGCAACTTGGTCCGCCTGGCTACACGCGACACGTAGCATCACATGATGTAATCTAATCACTACCTCTACAACACCAGGCCAACAGTTTGGCAGCGTGCAGATTCGAATTTAAATCTGGTTCTACACGGCCAAGTATATGCGATCGCGGTTCATCCTTTAGGGCGAGTCGGAGATACAACCACAGTGACTCGTGAGAAGGAAACGAGGAGAGAAGCGATAGGCAGTGACCTGCAAGCGCTAAAGATGACTCTTTCCCGTCGCCCGCATCTTCTGTGAGAACCCCAGCCACGCGAAGATGGTCAATGATTGTTTGCATCTGACATAGCTGGTGGATGGCACTGTAGTCGGATGGATGATGCTCGACCCAAGCCCTAAGTTCTCCGTAAACATCGACCAGAACCCGCAGGAAATCCCCACGACCCGTTTCATCGGAGAAGTGGTGATAAACTGAAGAAAAGGACCCATTGATTAACCAATGCAAGTGGTTCCATGCATGATAATTCCGCGGATAAGTCTCGCATGTGTGGTAGACAATCCCAACCTCCTTGCGAATGTCACCCGGACCCATGTTAGGAAAGAGTGGTGCTTCACCATCAGAAGCAAAATGTTCCAGCGTAGGGCACGGTGATGCAATCTGTCTAAATCTGCCATAAACCCTCGTTAGACACCAGCGACGATGGTCCCAAATGATCGATTGTTTCGCGCACTCGTTCAAGCCGCGTAGTAGCAATTCCAAGTAACGGAGCTCATTTTTTGGGTGGATATGGCCAGTAATAATGAGTCGCTTTCGTACGTTTAAGGCGGTTTGGTGAGCAGGATTTAAGATGAGGATAAGAGTTGTCGCGGCAACGGCTGTGTGGGGCTCTCGAAGTGAACGCCATGGTAATGCGATCGCCGATAGGTACAGTTGTTGCGCTACTTTTTTTGGTATCCCAAGATGTCCTTCCACAAGAACGCAAGGAAGATCTCTTGAAGGTTTGCCTGACTCCGAGGGAACTTCGGTTGGTTGCCAATCATCCAACCCGCCTGGCAGAATTTCTACTGATTCACTGGAGTCATTTAGAATAATAGGCAACCTATATCAAACAAGGCACTTACAGTTCACCATCAAATAGTTTTGCTACCCTATCGATCACTGCACGATTGATCATGACAGAAAGAGAAAGCCTGTTGATGCGATGTCGAACACCGGGCCGTTCGAAATCTGTTTTCCTCCAGTCCAGTTCATGCGCACAGTGCCGCTTCTGAGGCGTTTCTTCCAAGGCCAACAATCCGTACAGTCCAGAAGCGTTTCTATCTTTAAGAAATACCGCGGACCGACGTCGACACCGACCCCCAATAGTGTCCTGCCACGTTTAAGAGGAGGAATGAGTTTTAATGACGGACCTCTCGTATGGATAGACTGTGAGATGACGGGTCTTAATTTCCGCAAAGATAGACTTTTGGAGATTGCGGTATGTTACTTCTATTCCTCCAATATGACCGAGTATTGACTTGCGATATGTTTCCAGGTGATAATTACCAACGGCAATCTGGAACCCGTGGACGAAGGTATTGATTATGTTATTCAAACTGAGAAATCTATTCTCGACGGGTAATCAATTTCGAAATCGTTTTTCGGACATAAGTTCTGACGAGAGACTCAGGATGGACCAGTGGTGCACTAAGCAGCATGGACGGGTTAATATCTTGTTTGTATATTGATACGTGCGCCTCTCTCACTCGGGTTCAGTCAGGTTTAACTCGAGCGTGCCTCGAATCACCTTTTCCCATGGAAGAAGTTTCACAGCATGTCCTTCAGTATGTCCAAAAATGGGTTCCAACAGGCAAAACTGGCGTCCTAGCTGGCAGCTCGGTACACGTCGATAGACTATTCCTTGTTGAAGCAATGCCAGAACTCATCGACTGGCTTCATTATCGGTAATGCTTGGTCTATTTTTTTCTGACTTGGAGTTGACGCTCTTGGTAGGATTGTTGGTACGAAAATATGTCAATCTTGATAGGTGCTCATTTTTTAAAAAAAAATCAAGACGTTTCGTCTATCAAGGTACTCACAGGTTGTTCGTATTTTACACGGTGAATGACAGATACGCAGGAACTTTCTCGTCGCTGGTATGGCAAAAATGGCATTCCTGAAAGAGCTGCAGAGGGAACGCATCGGTGAGCATTCTATCTTTTCTCTCCCGCTACTGCATCTGATATCAAGAATTGTCGCAGTGCATTAGACGATATCCGAGATTCAATAAAAGGTTGCTTTCGACACTTTTTTCACATCTCAAACGCTCAAAAATTTCGTAGAGCTGCAGTGGTATAGGGAGAATATTTTTTTAAAGCCACCTCACAAAGAGCCTTCGGAAGCCAGCGTTCCTGAGAAGGCTGGACTTTCTCTGTGATGTTATTATTTCAGTGTTGCAGATATGCCTTCAGAAAAATGTGACCCGTTTTTCGTAACCTTGTTGCCAAGACACGGAAATCCTCGTGCACCGAACCGAAGCCCACCAGTTTCGATGATTAAAGAATCACAGAAAGTTCCGCAATATGACGCAATAGGTGCTACCAGTGTGCTACATGCCTTATCGACATCCAATGGATTTTACAAGGAGTCAACTACGTTGGGCACCCTGGCTGGTATTTAGACGGGCATTCTCTTCACCTTCCCGCAGTGGGTTCGATTTGTATGGATTCAATTTTAGACCATGAACGTTTGAACCCCTATGTAACCTTTGACATCGATCGATCACATTTGCATCGTGTGAGGGAGAAATAATCGCTTGACCGGCTATAGAACACTTACTCTGAGGGAGAAAAGCGGTCATAGAAGTAGGTCCCTGCTACCCTGCAAGCATGGAAGTCCCAAACCAACTTGAAGGCACCTATTCAACTTGAATGCGAGTCCGAGTGATCCCGAATCTCCACGTGATTGGTGCAATCAATTTAAATGTGAGCAGCTTTTAACCTTGGGCGACGATGAGTCTCCTTCGACTCAGGACCGTGTGTCGACCATGCGTCCGGTTATTTCACACCTCGAGCTCACCAGCTTTTGCTCTTTCGCCGACAAAACCGCTCCGTGCAAGGGCTGCGCCTGCAGTAGGATCTTATGTGCCAAAGGATGGCGAACATGTTCTCAACTCACCTTCAGAAATTGCCAGGAAAATTTCGGCAAAGGTTCTACCTAAACTTCCACGCCCAGATGTTAAACGGGTTGTTGTCGTCGGAAGTGGAGGCCTCAGCATTGGCCAGGCTGGTGAATTCGATTACTCGGGCTCCCAGGCACTAAAAGCCCTCCACGAGGAGGGCGTTGAGGCCATCCTCATAAACCCCAATATTGCGACATGGCAAACATCTCATCAGCTGGCCTCCGAAGTTTACTTTCTTCCCGTCACAACAGATTATGTTGCATACGTTCTAGAAAAGGAACGACCAGACGGCATTCTGCTTACTTTTGGTGGTCAAAGTGCTCTCAATGTTGGAATTGCCCTCGACAAAATGGGTATTCTCGAGAGACTGGGCGTCCGTGTTTTAGGTACACCAATTCGGACTCTCGAGGTCTCTGAAGATCGCGATCTCTTTGTGCAGGCGTTAAGAGGTTCGTACTTGGTAGATTACAATGCCCGAATTTTTATTCACGGCTTTTCAAGAAATCGATATCCCTGTTGCCCAATCTACGGCGGTCTCGTCTGTCAATGATGCGCTGAAGGCTGCAGATCAGATTGGTTATCCCGTAATCTTGCGTTCTGCTTTCACACTCGGCGGTCTTGGATCGGGGTTTGCCAATAATCCTGATGAATTACGGGACTTATCTGCCAAAAGCCTCAGTCTTAGTCCTCAGGTTCTCATTGAACGCAGTATGAAGGGCTGGAAGGAACTGGAATACGAGGTCGTCCGAGACGGTGCCGATGTGCGTATTTATTTCGGGAGAAAACTCTAATTAGACAATTTTCATCTGCAGAACACCATAATCTGTTGCAACATGGAAAATTTTGATCCTCTCGGAACACATACTGGCGATTCGATCGTGGTTGCGCCGTCGCAAACACTGCCAGATGATGAATACCATATGCTTCGAAGTGCTGCTCTCAAGGTTATTAGGCATCTTGGGGTCGTTGGGGAGTGTAATATACAATATGCCCTCAATCCTACATCGAGAGAGTACTGTGTCATTGAGGTTAATGCCCGGTTAGTACTGTTATATTGTCAGACTCACTTTCATCCATATTCATGTTTTTACATCAGTTTGAGTCGATCAAGGTATCCATACATGATCAGTGACAAGGATTCCCATTTACAATAATATTCTCTAGCGCCCTAGCTTCAAAAGCAACAGGATATCCACTCGCCTACACTGCTGCCAAAATTGCCCTCGGACATACCCTGCCGGAACTTCCAAATGCTGTCACCAAGACCACCACTGCATGCTTCGAACCTTCTCTGGATTACATTGTCACGAAAATCCCTAAATGGGATTTAGCCAAGTTTTCTCAGGTTAGCAGGGAGGTCGGTTCGTCCATGAAGTCTGTGGGCGAGGTAATGGCCATTGGCCGTACATTCGAAGAGAGTCTCCAGAAAGCTATTCGTCAAATTGACCCTCGTTGGAAAGGATTCGATGCCGTTATCGAACCAGAAGATCTTGACAAGGCTCTTTCTGTACCAACTGATATGAGGTTATTCGCAATTGCTTACGCCATGTACAAAAAGAATTACACTGTCGACATGATTCATGACCTCACAAAGATCGACAAGGTAGATCTGGTGTAACCTAATCCCTGCACCCATAAACTTACCTCGTTTTGCTAGTGGTACTTGTACAAGATTGACAATATCGTTCAAACGCACCACGCTCTCAAAGCAGCCGGATCTCTTGAGAACGTCGACCACGAACTCATTCTACGTGCTAAGCGGATGGGTTTTGCTGACGCTCAGATAGCTGATATTCTTGAATCCAACGAAGACGCTGTACGGGCGCATCGCAAGTCATTTGGTGTCACACCGTTTGTCAAACGTATCGACACGCTCGCCGCGGAGTATCCTGCCCACACCAACTACCTTTACACAACTTACAATGCATCAGAGCACGACGTCACTTTCGATGATCACGGAACGATGGTTCTCGGAAGTGGAGTATATCGCATCGGCAGCAGCGTTGAATTCGACTGGTGTGCAGTCACCTGTGCTCGTAAACTCAGAGATATGGGCAAGAGGACTATCATGATCAATTACAACCCTGAGACGGTTTCCACGGATTTCGACGAGGCAGATCGATTGTACTTCGAAGAACTTGGGTTTGAGCGTGTGATGGATATCTATGAGCTGGAACAAGCCCAAGGTGTCGTCGTCAGTGTTGGTGGTAGGTTGCTTTTTCGTTGACTCTTATGATTCATGACATGCCTCTTGCAGGACAATTGCCCCAAAACATTGCCCTCCGGTTGAAGGAAAATGATGTCAATGTACTGGGCACAGATCCTGCCCAAATTGATACTGCTGAAGACCGACACAAATTTTCTTCTGTACTGGATTCAATTGGTATTGACCAACCCAGTTGGACAGAAGCTACATCACTCGACGCTGCCAAAGGATTTGCCGAAAAAGTCGGGTACGAAACTTTTTTTCCTGCTCTAGCTTTTGCGTCTAATCGATTGTAGGTACCCAGTATTAATCCGTCCGTCATATGTGCTCTCTGGAGCTGCCATGAATGTGGTTTACCAAGAATCAACTCTCGAATATAGGTTGTCGGCCGCTGCCTCTGTCTCCCCCCTCCACCCTGTCGTCATCACAAAATTCATCGACGGGGCTCAAGAAATTGATGTTGACGCAGTCGCCCACAAGGGAAAGCTTCTCGTCCATGCCATCTCGGAACACGTTGAGTCTGCTGGTGTCCACTCAGGCGACGCCACCTTGGTTCTCCCTCCCTATAGTATCCCTGAGGAAGATATGGGACGCTTGAAGACCATTGCCGAGAAAGTTGCTAAAGGTTTCCAGATTTCCGGACCTTTCAATATGCAAATCATCAGGAAGCAATCAAAAAAGGCAGGGGAAGAGTCAGAACTGAAGGTCATTGAATGTAACTTGCGAGCATCCAGGTCCTTCCCCTTCGTGTCCAAGGTTCTTGGCCACAACTTTATCGAAACGGCCACCTGCGCCATTGTAAATCATGATGTGCCGACACCTATCGATCTTATGAAAGAAAAACGAGATTATACCGCTGTCAAAGTTGCACAGTTCTCTTGGACTCGTTTACAAGGCGCCGATCCTTTCCTTGGTGTCGGTAAGTCCCATCATTAATCCATGTGAAAATGTGATCCTCATGCTTCTAATAGAGATGGCTAGTACTGGTGAAGTCGCCAGCTTTGGCAAGGATATCCACGAAGCATATTGGGCATCTCTTTTGAGCACCACTGGTTTCAAAATCCCCAAAGCTGGATCAGGTGTCCTGATAGGTGGAGATATCAGTAAACCAGAGATGTTCTCAATCGCAAAACGTTTGACTGAACTCGGTTTCAAACTCTACACTTCGTCTCCGATAGTCGAGGAATTCTTGAACGACATCCAGCATGTAACAGCCAAAAGGATTTGGTTCCCCAAAACAGACAAACGAAAGTTGCGAGAAGTCTTCGACGAGTATGATATCTCGTGTGTTGTCAATCTTTCCAAAGCGAGGGGAGAAAACCTACTCGACGAAGATTACGTTGCTCGTAGGCAAGTATCAAACTTGTCTTTAATTATATTGCAGACTAATTTTTCGTTAAAGGAATGCTGTCGACTTCGGATTGCCCCTCCTGAACAACCCAATGACGGCTCAACTATTTGTTGAGAGTCTGGCAAGAAAACTCCCCCATGGTGGTTTGCGGGGATACGAGGAGGGTCGCATTCCTTCGGAAGTCCGTTCATGGAGAGAGTTTGTTGGTTACAGAGCTTGACCAAGAGCGTAAGGGCCGGAGTAGTATCCCAATATACCAGTCGCACATGTGGCTAAACTCTTTTTTCAAAAATTTCGTAATTCACAGTTATTGCAGGAAAGGTTATCACTAGATTTCCCTATAGATACTAAAGTGTTGAACTCCCGATGTACATAAGAATCAAGGATGCAAGTCTTGTATCCCACAAAGTTGATCCAATTCTATCTCCACTGGACAACCAGAGCGAGACTTGTCTCCATGGCCTAGCTGACGGTCAATAGAGAATTTGTTGACAAGCTCCGTGCTGAGCTTATCCTCCATAATGTCAACGACAAGATGACCAATGACTGGAAGGAACTTGGAATCATTACATCAGAATTGCATTTTTCAGGTAGTGGAGTCAGACCACCTTGTATGCATGGCCGCTATCCCCAGTTGCCAGGATTATAGATGGATTTGCAGGATGTCTTCCAATGATCCAATTGCCATCAGGAGTGTCATTATACCTTGCGGTTTCTACATTTTAGAATCTCGGTTGTAGGAATATTAATTTAACTCACCAGCAAAGCCGAGTTGACCTGAAAGGTTTCTCAGCAAGTTCCGGAAACATGTTCCGTAGGTGTTTCCGCAGATCGGCTAGGGCAGCTCTTGGAATCAGCAGACCTTTTTCTGGGTCCGAAGTAACCGTGCGAGGAGAAGAGTGCTTCCCTTCAAAATGGGTGTAACCAGCAGAGTGTATTGCCAGCTTCACGACATTGTCTTCGTTAGGCTACATAATCAGCTGGTATTTCGGTTTACGTGAAATAGAGCTATTCTCGAACTCACTGGGAAAATGTAAAAACCAGAATTGAAATCAATGAGCACGGGGCACAGTCGATAATTATCTGCCTCCTTTTGGGACAACTGGATCGTTGCCATACATTGCCTATTTTATTTTATGAGCTAAGGTACTTTCGTTACAGAACAAAAAGAATTTTCGGCACTTACCCTGTTGCAAGACAGATATCGCCAAGGGTGAGTTCAGGGAAAGCGGAGGCCGTCCAAGATCCAGTGGCGACAATAACTAGGTCCGCGTTCAGCACCGTCGAATCGCTACAATGAATTTCTGTTGTGGGTCCACCATATTTTGATATCGTCTCCAGCGGACACAGTTTGACGACATTTTTGGAGGGCAGTATCTTGCCATTCATAGATTCTACCCGCTTCAACAGCAAAGATAGACCCATGGCCGCATTTACCCACCCGCTGTCCAGGTTGTGGTACCCAATGGAATTATAAAACCTTGGAGATGGTATCTGTGGGAAGCGAGCACAGATGTCCTCTGTGGTGCGTAGGATTTCAACTCTGCATCCCAGATTAACATCATTCCTGTACGAATTGTCGGCATATGTATCCGAGTCCCTATCCCCTGTTTCTTGGTCTGATAACCCAAGAATAACCACACCGGATCTTTGTAAATAAAATAAACTCTTGTCAGTGTATCGTTGTGGGGGAAAGTAAAGAAGGGGTACGCTGTTTCGCACCCATGACCTTCCTGATGAAAGCATAGAATTTTGATATTTCGGATCTTATGATGCTACTCACTCATGATATGCGTCGCCCCAAATATCCTTGTCCTTCCACGAAGCAATGGCTTCACGAGCAAGCCCGCTGTAGAACTTGTCTGAATATGAGGTTCTTACAACTACAGTGACAACGCCGTTCATCAATTGATTACCAAAAGTCAGTAATGCATACGATGAGGTTAGAACCGGAACCTTAGTAGATGTAAATACCAACTTCGATTGATGTCGTTACTTGCAGCATCCGGAGCAGGTAGGGTTGATGATCGATCCAGGAGAGTGATATCTGTATGACCCCGCAAAAGGAGATGAAAGGCGGTAGAAACACCAAAGCATCCTGCTCCTATAATTACTATTCGGGCATCATAAGGAATTGACCCCATCTTAGTAAGGCGCAAAATTCTTCGAGTCACGAATTTAGCGGATATCTCCGTCATCTATTTTGATCAGATACTAAATAAGGTTATCTGTACATACATGCATAGATTGAACTTGACATTTGTGGGTAATAAATATTGTGTTGCGTACTGGGTAAAATATACATTTGACAATGAAGTTGTGGGGTGAATTAAATGGTTATAGATAACGATGGTATAGCACAGTGAAAAAAAGTCCAGAAGGTTAACATGAGAAAAGAGAAACAATAAGAGAGTGCATTTTCCCGTCGCGAATAGCTTCATGAATCAGGGATACATTTTGTCCAACAGTCACATCTTCAACTCCAAGTCCCTTCTCGAAGTTATGATAATTCTCCGATCCATGCATCCTGATTCCGAGAGTTATACGCACAAACTCGTATACCGGCCTGGTTTTGTTGAGATACCGACTGGCAGGAGCGGGTCCCCTGCCGCCAGAGAGATACTCCCTGCGAAGGTTATCAAGAAGGGAAGCCAAACCCTCAGCGATGCGGGTGCGGAATGTCGAGATTGAGCAGAGAGCGGAGGTTCGTGCAGAGTCGGCAAACGAGGAACCAGTGAAAAAGTCGAGGAGCAGGGTCGTACAAGAATCAGCGACCTTCTTCATGCGCTCGAGTATGTCCATGGTGCTGGTGGCATTGAATGCGTCGTGCATGGCAGCAGATGCTTTCTTCTTTAGGGAAAGAGATTGATCGTCCAAAAGAACGGAACCAAATACAGAGTCGATTTCCTTCGAAGTAACGTCGACAAGACCGTCATGGAATTCTTGTTGAAGGGCTCTAAGATCAAGAGCTATAAATCGTAGTCAGTACAAGGTACCTCCTTTTTAAATTGAGATAGCCTACCTTGACAAATAACGTAGAGGTAGGAGGCAGTCAGGTTGGAGAGAACTTCAAGGGAAGTAATGGTTGCACGAGCCGAAATCAACGCTAGAGAATTAACTGCTTGATTATGCATCTCAGCAGACTGGATATGAGTCGACACGGGGTTGGCGAGGTAACCAAGTTCAGAAACGTAAGCAGCGGTAGCGATGTCAATACCCTTCGCATGATAGTCGAGCGAGGGGTCCGTGGCTGCCAGGGAGGGTGGGAGGCCGCGGTTCATGGCTGGGTTGATGAGTTCGGCGCACTGACCAAAGAGGATCTTCCCAAGATGGTGGAGGCTGAGACGAGTCTTTTCCATGACATTCGTTACAGACATTGCTTGGAAGTTGCCACCATGGTGGACTTTACCCGTTTCCCCGTCGACGAGAGGGTTGTCTGTAGCTGTAAAGGGGTTTATTAAATAATTCTCTGAGTAAGTTCATCAAGACTAACTGGAATTGCATTCGATTGTAATCGTTTTCAGAGACTGAAGGAGATCCTCGATCTGGGGACCAATAAATTGAGGAGCGGTTCTAAGTGGATAACGATCCTGACGGAGAACGCCTTCGTCTTCATCAATTGTAACTTCCTCTTCATGGGTCTGAGCAAATGTGCTGCCATCCAAAAAATTCCAGATATTCCTGGAAACTTCGATCTGACCCGGGTGAGGTCGAGCCACACTGCTGATAAATGGATCGAAAGAGCAGCGAGTTCCAGCAAGCGCTTCAGTACCCATTGCAGTGCAAATTTGGGACAAGAGGGCTAATTGAACAGCGTCATTAAGGACTAGGGACGCCACTGCTGTGGAGAACGCTGTTCCATTCAGGATACCGAGATGTTCCTTCGAGGCTAAAGGAAGGGGTTCAATGCCATGGTCTTCTAGCGCCTGGCGGGATGAGACTACTTTGCGGCAGCCGAAAGTAGGAGGTCCATCAAAGACCCTAATCGACGGATTACCAATAAGAGTGCCAGCGATATACGAAAGGGGAGAAAGGTCTATATTCGTATATCAATATCATCAGCACACCATATCGCAGGAGAAAAAAGGGTAATACCTCCGGATGCGGAAATTGTACCGCGAAGGGGAACCAGGGGTGTGATGTTCGCGCTTAAAAGCTCATTCATCTTCTCGATGAGTTCCAAGCGTACACCAGAATGACCGCGGATGAGGGAGTTCATACGAACCAAAATGGCACCTCGTACCCAGGCTTCTGGCATACTCGTCGAATTGAGGGGATCCTGCAAGGGGAGGACATCAAGTGGCTTATCCATTGCCGACGGGAGGACACCAGCGTGTTGATGCTGGAGCAAGGCATTACCCAGAAGGATTGGTTGATCCGTACGGGTGTCTGCACTTCCACCGAAACCAGTCGAGACACCGTACACGCTAAGACCGGCGTCTATTTTGTCAACAATAACCTTGCGACTCTTTGCAATTTTATTCTTCACCGCAAGAGAATCGTCTAGGGAGACAGCAGTGTGGTACCTTGCAGCGGCCGTTACTGCAGCAATAGAGAGACTGTGGCCGTCCACGGTGACCGACCTGCCATTTCTTGTAACTAGAGTAAGTATCACTCAAATGTGGAATTGAAAAGCGACAAACTTGTAAGCTTCGAGTTCCTTGCAAGACAGGATGAATTCATCGACGAGGGTGGTATATTGGGACTTCCGTGGAATGAGTCGAGAGGTCGACTTGGTAGGAATGGGTCTACTGTGAATCGCTTCGTCTGGGTAGGCCGTCAGTCTGATAACGCCATCCTTAACGTCGCGCACAAGAGGTTCGATTAACGATGACCTGCGAATGGTTCTGCTTTCTGCAGGGATAAAAGGCATTGTGAGTCAGGAATGAAAATAAAATGCATTCTCAGAGAAGTGGTTGGGTTTATATATGAACTTGCTGGTATAGTAGGCGATACATTGCGATCCCAAGTGAGATTCTAATCTGAGATTATGAATCTGTCGGACAGATCGCGTGACGGCGTCGCCATATTCGGTATTTACGGGGCATGGCTGTTCTGATCCTGATGACTCATATTCACATCAGTTCGGAAATCCTTTCTCCAGAACCTTTGGTTGGTTGGATGGATGGTGTAAAACAGGTTTCTTTTAGATACCCAATTTGCTAGCAGGCATGTGGAATCCGTCCTATATAGGATGCGTAGTTTCACTCGGAAGTTGGCAAGGTATCACGTCCGAAACCCTCCAGAGACCTGTGCGTAAGGCTGAGCGTTGTCAATGTTATAAAATTCCAGTTTCAAACTCAACCTCAACGGCTTGATCGCATCAGCAATTATCCTATCAAAAAGCACTCAAGGATGGCTCGGCTACCTTCAGGCTGCACAGTTGTCTCAATAAATCGCGTCATGACCTCTGTAGATTCTTACACAAGGCCGGTTGAAAATAGGACCACAGCCCCAATCTCAAGAGAGACGCGGAGATTTGCCAGTGATGGGTACTACCGAATTCGAAAGATTTCAAGTTTCTGCAGTGCTTGTAAAGTGAAAATTTTGAACACCCGAGTCCGATTATAGCACAAGGAAAGAATTGGCCGAGGTGCTACGTGCGACTCGTTTTCATTGAATTCGATCCTTCCTCTGTAGTCGCTGATTACGTAATAATTTTGTGGCTGTGTTTGTATTTTTCAGTTGCCAAATAGCAAACCTTTCGTCTTTTACGGACGACATGGTATGTCTTTTGTGTTTTCGTAGACTGCATTCTTAGACATTACTCCCAAGGGTAGGGCAAAGAAAACAAGGAAGTTTGCAGCAGTAAAGCGGCTGCTAAATCCAAAAGATATTCGATTGTGAGTCGTATCGGAGTTCTGAAAGCGCCGTTCCTAAAGCATCAATAGAAAAGAAAATCAAGCAAAGCAAGCCAAGAAGGAAGCGGAAGCAAAAGAAAAAACCGTTCGCCGAATGTAAGGTTTCCAGAGTCATCGCTTTCATGCGACAGGTGCATGACGGTTCTCCTTTAGTCCACAGGCTGCCTCCTCGTTGTTCCTTGCACACAACACCGCCCTCGTTCCCCCTTACCGGGTGCTAATAGACACCAACTTCATCAACTTTAGCCTCCAAAACAAACTGGAACTGATGTCTGGGATGATGGATTGTCTCTACGCCAAGTGTTCGCTTACTTTTTTTGTTTAAGCCCGAAACGTAACGAGCTACCTTCAGGTATCCCATGTGTAACGGACTGCGTTATGGGCGAACTCGAAAAACTGGGACACAGATATCGCGTGGCACTTCGGTAATCTCGGTCGTGGATATGACTCTTCGTAGATTGATGTTATTTTAATAGTGTGGCCCGCGATCCGCGATTTGAACGCCTAAAATGTGCACATAGTGGCACGTACGCTGATGATTGCCTTGTCCAACGTGTAACTGCGCACAAGTGCTATATTGTTGCTACTTGCGACCGCGAGTTACGAAAGCGGATAAGACAAGTACCAGGTATACCGTTGATGTACATCGTAAAGCGAAGATATGCCATCGAGCGCTTGCCAGACCAGGGTGCTCCAAGTTGATGTGTTTGCACAATTCTAAGATCATACTGTTTTAGCCCTCCGCAGGTTCCTGGGGTAGTTACACATTCGTCTAGGTTGACTCACTCAAGAGCCAAAAAAAAAAAAAGATCGGATTTTGACCAGCACCTCCGATTGGCAGAAATCTGTTGTGAGTATCTTAGCCACATCAAGTCTTCCTGTGTCTCATGGGCCTCTGAAATCTTTCTGGGTGTTCCGTCCACCTTGCCTCCACATCAATCTACCTTCCGACAAGCGTAATTTTATCTATCACACTGTTTGAGAAACCATTTTTTGAAACAAACCATCCAGTTGACTCAGAATGGTGATAGATGGCAGTAAGGTGTGAAACTTAAAGTGAGCATAGCAATCTGGAATGTAAATAATGTTCTCTTGCAAATGGAATCCTGATGGTAGCGATGTGGTACCATGTTCATGGGAAAGCGATAACAGTAAACTCAGCTTTGAATTTTTGGCGAATGTCCGGACCTTAATTGTTCCCTGTTTCCTGTAATAATCGTGGCTGTTCCGGTGACCATTGGGAGATCGACGATGAGCCGAATTTCAAAATTCAGTTTCTCACTGGCAGGAGGAGGACTCAGGTACGCGGATGCTAAATTTGGTAAATGATTTTCGACGCGTCAACAAGCGTCAATAACACTGCTTCTTGAACACCGAAGACAAAATCACAGAGGAGAGGCTTCGACTAAAGTTTCCTGAGGAAAAGATGAGGGTTTTTTTTAAACGCCTTCTTTGACTGTCCAATCGGGTGGAATACAGTTGTTTCGTAAGTCTGAGCACGGATTTACCATTCCGACGCCTTCCACGAACCAGAATGTCATGAAAAACTGGGAGTCGTCTGACCCTCAGGAACTCGAAGAAGATCCGCCTGAAATCTTAATATTATTGTCATCTGAATCCCGGGTTGTTGCTTTTTTGAAATTGGATAAATGTCAGGAACTTCTCGGGTGTGATCCACCCATGATCCACCATTGACTATACCTCATATGATCATGCTCTTTTTGAGTGTTCCGCGTATGAAATGCAGATAAAAGGATTTTAGTCAGCGTGACCTTCCGCCTTGCTCTTGGGTTTACGGTGGTAGTAAATCGGTGGACACGACAAGTTCTCTGTCCAAGGCTTACTAAAATCACTCTGCCATGGGAATCGTAACCAAGACACGCAAATAAAGAATAAAAATAATCAAGTTGTACACTCTTGGCCAGGATACGGTACTTTGCAGCTTTGCCACCCATCTAGACGGAAGTCGACTCCACAGTAACATGGGCCAAATTTTTTACAATCTGGTTGCTTGCACCTATTTGAGAATTTTATATTAGCCAGAAGACACTGACTTGGAAAGGAAAATCGTCACAAGCAACGCGCCGAGGTGGCACAGTGTATGTTTTCGTAGCCCCCCGGGCATGGATGAGGACAATTCGAATCGGACTGGCAACCTATTTTGATATCCACACCGGGCGAGCCAATTTTCCAGCACGCTGCACAATAGCTAGTGCATTGTATCCCTACCGCGGTCTGGATGAAGAGAGTGGCAAAAATAAAGCTGGGGACCCCCGCTGCAGAGAATATTTTCATCGGCTATAAAATTTCAAGATTCGGCCACTAAAGAGATGTGCTCAGTGCTGGAGGGTTTTCTAAGTGAAGTAGTACTTACGCGGCTCGTTTCAAGTTAGTGCTTCGATCGACAGCGAGACTCACGTTAAGTCTCCCATTTTATATCCTGGATTCGAGTCGGAACAGAAAGGAACATCCCCAACTCTGTCAGAAGGACAGCTGGGTTCTATCATCAACAAACATCCTCGTTGCCCACCAAGAACCTTTTTATGTAGCGTAATGTAATATTTTTAATGTGACTTATTTGTGATTCTAATGTG
>Ga0307507_10005438_pt1 | contig 20937 bp, 21 predicted proteins | sample 7_EM_MG_FD_207223 | JGI IMG/M metagenome (GOLD analysis project Ga0307507, IMG submission 207223) | Populus trichocarpa ectomycorrhiza microbial communities from riparian zone in the Pacific Northwest, United States - 7_EM | ecosystem: Host-associated > Plants > Roots > Unclassified | place... | reverse complement strand
AAAAAAAAAAACCCATTGGGCCGTGATTCCATGCTCAAAGTGGGGGGTTCAGGTGGTAAGGCATCGAACACACCACCCGAGGGTGTGTTCTCGTGCTCCCACGCGACGAGGTGGGTGCTGCCCCACGACACGGGGACGTGTTAGAGATATTATTATTATTATATTATTATTAATCTTTTCCACGTCACGCCGATAGCACGGCCTGCTTCCAAATTCGGGAGCAAGCCTCCACGGACGTGTGACACGAGCCCGTTCATAAGCTTGAAACTCAAGTAATGTGACTACACCACATGACCGATTAAGTAATATTTCATCAATTCCTCTCATCAATATTCTTCTGATCTCAATCTGATCATGTCAATCGGGTTAATGGATTGTTTAGCAGATGGAAGAGACGAGATAGAGAACGCAACAGCGACAAGGGACCCCACATACTTCCTCCAATATGATTGTATTGTCTTGAAGGATCCCCCATGTTTTCCTTATTGAATATTTTTAGGTTGAGAACACACTCTTCAGCATACCCCGATTTCAGCTCTCAAGATATTTACAGCCTCTCAGAGATCTACCTCCACTATCTACTCAAGGATCAAGTGAAAAAGACCCATTAGTTGTAGACCCCGACATATCAGTGCATGAATTCCGTCACTTTCTACGAATAATTCTTCCTTCAGTGACAGAGAATCCGTAAGTACATAATTTGAATTCTTTCCGCAACGGTTCGAAGATAAATTGTCATAGGGAAACATTTTGGACAAATCGTAACCCTGCTGGCTTGGTGTCGAAGGACGAATGGATCTCAGTTCTCAAGATCTCAACACTCTGGCGTTCCTTCGGACTACGCAAGCTCGCGATTGGCGAACTTGAAAAGCTGACCTTAGATGGAGTTGAGAAGATTGTATTGGGAAGGAAGTACTTCATAGTCAGCTGGGTTGAGGCCGGATACGTAACATTGGTGAAAAATAGAGAGATCTCGGACGAACAGATGGACGCAATCGGTGCCGTTGAGTCTTTTAAGCTCATGCGCATCGTCGTTCATCGCCGCCATGTATTGGTCGACGCAATAAAGGAAGCCTTCCAAGCAGAACTCAAGTCGATTACTGAAGCTGAAATAAGCCTGAGGTATTTCCGTGGCACCCATTCTACTAATAGTCCTGACGACAAGACAGGTTGATCTCCAATATCAGAGAAATGTTTCTTAAGTATGGGTTGGATTCAGAATGATGCCAAAACCTGGGTAATGGGTAAACTCGGATGGATTCAACTCTTATAGGGACTCTCTCACTGGTATCTTTATCTTGCATTGTGTCGTTACACTGTATACAGAAGGGACGAACTTTCATTCTGTCTACACGAGTCATCATCTAGAGATTCGATTTCAAGCACCGGTCATGGCTCGGTGGTCCGCATTCAAAAATACCAAAGAGATGTTTCCTTATCTCTCCCGCTAACCAATTTCCGATTATCAATTTTTGACAAGAAGTGAAACTGAACGACTTACCTAGCTCTTTCGGCGCCTCCATAGGTACCTACCCATGTCAAAATGAGTACAGATCTTCCAAAAAGAAAAAGGTAAAACCGTACGAGATGCCCTGCTTTCTTGATTTTCACATTATTTGCATTTTTGGTCCTGAGCCATACCCGTCTTTCCGTATTTCCCTTTCGGCCAATAAAATCTTCTCCGTTGCCAGGAACGATCCATGTCAGTATAACCCTCTCGTCCAACGTCTGCAGTCGTTCGAACGTTTCCTGTTGGGTTAAGCCATCACCCATGTAGCTGAGGCATTCCTGCATGGGGGCCATCTTAAGACGTGCAACAGGTTGACCAGTCGCGGAGTCGGTGGTGTTGTATGTCCCATGGTAGGCATAAAGTTCGAGGGCTGTGCGATCCCAAGCACTGAAAAATGGGTTCTTCTGGAAGGATTTCAGGGCTTCCGCCCTTTTAATGCAGGGTAAAATCACAACTATGAGAGATTGCGACAAACTTACTGTGATGGCCACTGGTCTCTTCTTTCTAGACTGTCACTTGCAAGTGTAGTCGACTTGGCGGGGAGACCTCCGTCTCCAGGTTCGATAAGCACAGGGTCAATAAGAACCAGAGAGGTGAACAAAGCAGGGTATATACAAGCAGCAAGTCCTCTAATCAGATTTCAATATTACCCAAGGCGATGGAATTCACTACTCACGAAGTAGACCCTCCAAACGAAAGACCGACAACTACAATTTTACGACGGCCATTGAAGCCGTGTTTCAATCGTGCCTCTGATTCCTTGGAAGAGATCCTTGGCAAGTGCGTTGGTAACGGTGCGTCCGATTTGGGTGAAGTCGGCATGAAATTACTCAAGAAATTTATGATGTCCCTTGCATTGTCGGTCCAATCAACTTAAAGGCACTTAGGATAAGCCTTTGAACGAGAACTAGCCAAAAGGCGTACATACGTGTTGCTGGAAGTGAAGAGGCATTGAGGATTCCCGCATCACCATTCTGAACGGCATCCCATGCCCAAATTTCATCTACCATGCCTCCGACATCTGAAGACAGCAAGTGTCCAAGGGTCGGCTCCCAAACCTGACAAGTTAACGATATTTCGTTTAGCGAAAAATAAAGAACAAGCTTTCACCACGCACCTCCTTTGGAATCCCAGTCGCATGGGCGAAAAACAATGTAATGCCAGTAGACGAAGATTCGTCCAAACCCTTTCTCACATAGCGGTTCAAACAGTTCCAAAAAAGTCTAGGATGGCCATCGGACTGCCCGGAATACGAACGGTTATCGAGTAAAATTTGATAAATTTCCTTCAACATCCTTTTTCGTTCCTCTTTTGTCTTTGCTTGCGGCATAGCTGGCGCAGGGGCATTCCATCGCGTTCTCAAGTATGCAGAAGGGATAAGGTGTGTGGTTAATATATAAGGTGCGTCAAATGAGGGTTTCGATCTCAGAGGAGTTGGCAATGCTGGATATGTAAGAGGTTCCGCTGGTGGAAATATTGGTACCAGGTCTCTTGGTGGGCTACTGAGCTTGCCAAAAGTGTAGCCTGGATGTGGTTGAGGGTAGGAATCCTCCATTTCGTGTACACCGAGTTGGAAAGCAGAGTTCTCTTATATGTTTAAACCTCGGTTCGGATATTCATAGAACCGGTCAGCTTTTTATAGCATTCCATATGTTCAAGTTCGAGTAAGTGTTTGGATGGAATGAAACCTTCTGTACGGAATCCAAAATCACTCACCATGATAAGAAAGAACATGTAAAATCAGGTTGGAAGAGTGAGGATCAACCTAAATTCATATGCGCGGCACAATTCTATGTTTAGAAACGAAGTATAACCTACGATAGCCACCAATATATCCAGTAGGGACCCAAGGTCTTATTAATAAATGAGTAAATTCTCCAGAAGAGACATGACATTCAAAAATACTTAAACTTCTCAAGTCATAAAGACATATCTAGGGTCATTATCCGAAATTTCCTCTGAAGAAGACGCGTTCTCCAAGGAATCCTTTTCCTCTTTTGACATGTTTTCAAGCGTCCTCTGATTCCTCTTATTTAGATAAGCCAATCGCGTACGCAAAGCAAAGGTGACCCAGAAGGCAAAGAAGAGCAAACTATTAGAGAAGTCAGCTTGATGAGAGTTGCTGAAATCAATCAGATTCACCCAGCAGAGATTCCGTGTCCTTTGCGAAACTTGGTGTTAGGATCGAAGTATACTTGAGGAGCGGCGCTAGAAGACCAAAATCAATATGGCGTTTCCTGAAAAGAATGGGGCCACTTACATAGAAATACAATTGGAAATGGAGACGATAAGGGCGGTTCCAGCGCCACGCTTCGATGTGGGCGAGAAGACATTAGCGGCCCAACTCCTGTTTACAAAAGATCAGGAAAAGCTTCGCGATGCTATGCCCCAACAAATGCGTACATGACGAGGGGAAACAAACTATAATTCCCACCAACCACCAAAAAGAGAGCAAAATATGCAGCGCCGACCGATTTTTGAACCGATGTAGCCAGAATGATGTATCCGACAAAGGCCACGGCACAAGACCCCATGACGTGATACCCTCGATCCTTCGTCTTGTCACTGTGCCATGCCTGGAAGAACACCATGAACCAACCGACGGCGTAAGGGGCTACTGTCATTCCTTGAGCGTTGATGGATGAGAATCCGAGGTCGCGGATTAACTAAACGTACGGGTCAGAGACTGGTATACATAACGTTTTGGGTTCTTAGAGCTGCCACTTACCGTAGGTAAGAAATATGAGATCGTGGCAACGCCGACGTTGACTGTATTAAGCATGAAACGGCAAATCAGTTGAGGGGTATAGATTTTGAAGACTTACAACTTGCATAGAGAAGAGTGAATAAACATGCATGAACGTCAGAGATAATGGCAACGACACCCTTCCAACCACTCATGCCTCCATGGGATTGAGGTTTCTGATCCCGGTTTAAACGAGCCTGTGCAATAGCACGCTCTCTTGGAGATAGAAACGTGGCAGAGAATGGAAAAGAAGGCAAGAAGAAGAGGATCATGAACGCCATGATGATTGTAGGTATTGCTTCAATCTGTTACATTTCGAAGTTGAAATGAGGAATTATTTTAAAAAAATTATTTAAAAAAAATCAAAGCAAGACGAACCAGGAAGAGAAACTGCCATCTGTTTCGTTCCGCAACAATGAGCCAATCATGAACTCAGAAGAAAATATTTGATATCTACCCAACCAAATGCTTTGTGTGGGCACGGACGAGTCCGAAAGCTAGGAGACCTCCAATGGTGCCAGGCAGAGTCCCTGTCATGCAAAGACTTATTCTCAATGCAATTTCATGTCTTCATGAAAATGTCAATACGCATTAAGCAATGACAACGGAACTTCCTACCTTTTGTACCAAAATGAGAGGTAATAAATCATTCCGGCATAATAACCAGCCTCGCCAATGCCCAGCAATACTCTAGTAAAGTTAGTCAACATTGAGCGTAATGCTTGTAAAAAGTGTTATTATTACGAACCTAAGTGCGAGCAGAGCCGGATATCCCTTGGCAAATGTAAAACAGATAGAGGAGATACCCCAGAAAGTCAGAGCAAAGAAGAAACTTAATTGCGCTAGCATCAGAAACACATGCAGACAAAGCCAAAAAACAATTAATACAATTTGTTCGCCCCGATATGGCGTTGGAGAACTGATGAGAGACGCGTCAGAGTGGCGAAAAGAGAGCCATCCGATCAACCTTACTATTAGCAGGTACTTCCAACAAACCTGCACAATAGTTAGAAAAGTCGTTGATGATTATGAAATACACTCACAGTATCCGACGTAGAAAATGCTCAGCGCTAACGTCCATTTTTGATTCGTGGTAATCCCATAGTTTTCGTTGAATTCGGGAAGAACGTGAGCATTTCCACTGAGATCGGTAAGCATGATCGATGAAGGAGAAAGAGCCCAAAATACGAACATGTTGGTGCGATCTGAAGGAGCATTGAATATGATTTCAACTGCTAATGATGAAAAGAAACTTGCCAAATTGATTGACTATTGAAGGTTACCTTCATCTTGTACGAATTTGAAACAGATAGGATGGACTCACAGATGTAGCTGAGGAAGAAAAAGACCGTTGGTCTAACTTAAGAATGAGACTTGAGCGACCAACTCACCTGCACACAACCAGCGGAAGAATAGTTTTGTCTATCTTCCTCTTAACTTTCCTCTGCATATACGAGTGGAAGAGAGATAATCCAGAGATAAATTACATACCTCCTCTTCTGGAGTGAACTCGACCATTTCAGCGTCCTTATGTACCGCAGAGGCGTATACAGCGTCCAACGGGGAGAAAATATGTTTCCTCTTGGCTTGGCCACCAAGTGCGAGCTGATGATGCGTTCCCTCCGTAAAGTCGTCGAGCTGGACGGAATCTTCGAGTTTTTCCATCTTTGCTGTTGTTTCGGTGACAACACTCTCAGAGAGGTGGACGAGTGGGAAGTCGTCCAAAGTCGACCCGGGAGAAGACCTTATTATACTTCGTCCAGTCGCTTCTAGTTAGCATTGAACAAGCTCACATGGCCATCACCATCATCTTCTTGATATTATATCTCCGAGTTAGATGAAAATTTAGGGTCTCCCTCATCTATGGCTTTCGGGGAAAGAATGCTAACCATGTGTTGAATCAATCGTCTCGGAATAACTTGAAAATTTCAACAAAATTTCAACTACACCAGTCGCCAAGCCCAGTGAAGTAAAGGACCAATATGTAACGAAGCGCCTGTAGTTGCTATGATGTGAGAAACCGGCTTAATTATTGACAACGGGATTGAAAAATACATTTTGTCGCGGCCCGTCCTTGATCGGGCTACCAGTCCCATTGGGGAGATTTCAGATTCTTATAAAAATTTAAATAACGTAGACGCAAATCCCCTGAATTTGTAATGTGATACGCCAGTTGGTGGCAAGGAGATCGAGCCCTATCGGAAAGGTCGAGGAAGAAAAGTTCGGAAGGTGGGACGCAAAGCACAGACGCACATAGGTGTTGAAGCATCATAAAGCGAGAAGGACATCACGATGACGACAAACCGGAGGTTTGTAAACCTTCGAAAGGGGACTCGGTTCAGAGAACCAGATGGATGTAGTGGATGTGGGACTTACGCCGCTATTCGTCCGCCCGAAGGCTTCAAGGTTGCATCGCTTTATGGGTGCCAGAGTCGTAAGTAGAGAGATATGTTGGGAGGAATACCATATTCCTGTAGCATGGTTGAAGCCCTCGTCTTGTTCGCATTGGATGTAGCCAGTGTCAAGAGATGTGGAACACTGGATTCAAGAATTGCTTGGCCGACAAATTGGTCGAAGATTTTGCTCTTCTTCAACGACTTGGCGTTTCAAATCAAGATTGCCTCATGTTCACTTGTTGCTCGACTGGGATTCCACAAGGCGCCTCGTCCTAGGTCGCGAAGTGTTAGATCCAGTTTCCAGGTGGTCGTATGGCATTCCCATCTTTGTATTCGGAAGCGACACAGCTCCTTGATGTCGAAACACTCCACTTGCCCGAGAATATTTCAAAATTACCACCACGGTTCAGCATGAAATCCATCTTCGTTGACATTACACATGGATCGTGAGGTTTGGAATCGAACCCATTTTGAGATACGTCGTCCTGCGCGATAGGGTGTTTAGAAAACTTCACTTACATAATTTGGAGGGAGTAGGTACCGGTACCACTTCCTGGATCCCTCGTTGCAGGGTCTGTAGCAAGGGAACTTTGTCACGAAACGAAACGCGATACAGTTGGCGATAGAAAAGAAAGTTTTCCAAAGAAGACTTTGAGGATTTGGCGGACAAACTTTTACGTTGATGTAGGTGTTCACATTGAAAAAAGTCTTTTCATAACTGAAAACCACTGCAAAAGGGACTTGTCGAGGAGGCATTCCAGCCTAGAGGAATGTTGATCATGGTCAATAGAATCAAACAAGACCAACAAACGAATTATTTCCCCTTGCGAGGCGAAATCATGTTTATAGCCCCTTGATTCCTCTTTGTTCCCTCTTCCAATATCTGACAAGCGACCTGGCCACTGGTTCTTGTAAAAGTCTGCCACACATGGAGGACATTGGCGTTGTCTACACCAGGATTATGGAGTGTTATCTATGTCAATGCTGAAAACCCGAATCTCCCATTCTTGGATCACCAAATTGCACATTCTGCAATATCGCCGCTTTCTATCCATCTTTTTGCCAAATCCAGATCAACTCAGGATTTGGGTCGAACTAGACAGTCCATATCCATTGTCACCCACAGTGATTTTTTTAGAGTATTCAAGTCTGTCTCCGAGTCCAACCTTCCGCAAACGGCACCACTCTTGAAGGAGCTCCATTTTCACTGCCCATCTCAGCTAGGCGGGACTTTCCCACTCAGATTGGCAATCGAACCTCCATACCCGCAACGTGTGCATTTACAATCGATTTCTTGCAACGTTGTCCGCCTTGACTGGACCAATATCTCCAGTTTGACATTGATTCTCACGTAGGTGGATTATTTCACGAACTTCTTGCGTCGAGGCATCTCAATCAGCTTGTTCTGTTGCTGGGTTCTCAGCTCCCTGATAAACAACTACTGATCGTTAACCGGTCAATCGAAGACTTGGACTCTTGGACTCACCAATTATTGCGTAGATTTCACGCTCACAACATCATCATTTCCATTGCTTCGACGACTAGCCATGGGAGACGTCGTGTCCTTCTGCATCGGTCCTTGTCCCTTGCAAAAACTTACCATCCGCAACTGGGCCTACTCGAGATAAACCAAACCTCGACCCTCGACCCATTTCTATGGTGGCTCTCATTGTGAGACCAGAATTTCTGCAGTTGCTCTATTTGCGGACAAGTTTTCTTTCCCCGCTTCCTTTATTGCTGGATTTGATGATGGCAGCCGATATGACGAACATAGTTCGGCCTCTGAGCAAGTTGATTCTGGAACTGCAGGTGCCATTTCACAACAAAGTCATTGCCTCTCGAGACGACATATTGTGGATCTTTCAATTGCGAGCAGCTGGCAAGATGATTTCAATACTTGCCTTGGTTCCTCATATTCAAATCCGGGAGTTGATCTTGTCGAATATTGGAAGAGATCCCACGGCTTTGAAGAGGTATATTATTCGTTCGGGTAATACCTCTTTGTTTCTTTTCCTGTACAAAGTCCTTGAATCCAGCCTTTTAATTCCACCAGCTTATCCGCAACGTTACATAATCTTTGTCTCGTTCTGAGAGTTTTCTACGATAGTGCACCAATTGTCTAGGTTCTTCACCTCCGCACCAGTTTCGTTACCAGTAATGTAAACAGGAAAGAGACTCTCAGACTGGGATGTACGAATATACATATGATTCCTTCAAGTTACTTCATCCTTTCACTGAGGATTCTCGGCACTAAACCACATTCTATCTCTCCCTCCCAGCTAGACCATAATTTCACTTGGTAAAGGCACGTGTTATATAAAGATCATGACCATCGGTACAGTCAGAAGATGATGGGAACATGGTTATGTGGTCAGGGGGTGGTGGTCTCTCGATCGGCGTGCACATACCGAGAGTGTGTGCATAATACAGCGCGAACGTCGGTGACGATTACATTGATTCATCAGTGAATTGTGATTGGATCAAGCTGCGATGGTGTCCTGGCGAAATCGACACCAGGGACGACAGATGTCGAAATTCGGAGTCGAAGGAAAATTTGTCTGAAGCAACATGCGTACAAACGCAAGGGAAGGCAGCAGGAGCTTCGACCTCCATGGAAAATATCATGAACGATCGCAATTTAAAGCTCATCAGTCACAGAATCAAGAGCCAATTTTCAACAAATCAGAATTGTTGTGGAGACTTCATCCATGAGTGGGAATCGGGCACCTCGCAAAACTCGAACTTTAGTACCGTCATGTCCAGATTGATATGACCAGGAATCCACGGCTTTTCGCACATAGAATGTTCTTGATGCGTCATGATAGATTTTGAAATAATCGACAGTCGAACAACGGCGACGGTACTCCATTGGTGGAGGAAGAGAATCCGTTGGAGTGGCAGGGTTTGTAACCCTCCTCCGATCATCGCTATTGGACTTTGGCAACTTCGCACTGTGCAGCGAGACACCCAGAGTGCCAAGAGAGCCTGATTTCTGTAGGTCGAGTAGAAACTGCCAGAATTGCAGCAATGATGCTCGGTTCCAACTGATGAGATCGTCCTCTACGGAAGAGGGCATCGGGATATTGAATAACGATGCCTTAGTGCAGTCGCTCCATGGAAATATGCCTCGGATAGGAATGAGCCATGCCACGCGTGCATTATCTTGTAAGGAGAAGTCGGAATATGGGGCTACAAACATCGGTTTGTTTCTGTTGAAAGGTTGTCCTCTTAGTGAAGGCATCGTGAGTAAAAACGGAGAAGGATGAAGATGGGGCTAGCGGCATTCTTCAATACACGGAAGTGCGTGTAAAAGTTGTTGAAACGAACCTGAGGAATAATCTCCTGCAAAGAGGTGGTATCAATAACCAGGTCCTTCGGGCGTCCCACTTCAATCTTGACCGATCCTGTTGTTTGAAAGTCTTCCAAGTCGTTCATAGTGAAGATTTCATTGTCGGAAACTGATGAACCCCAATCTTTGATTACTGGAACCGCTCCAGCAGCTAAAACAATGGGGGGCTCCTTGTTGTACGTGAACCAGTTCTCTAAATCCACCTTCAACAAGTCACCAATAACTCTTGACAAGGTTAGACGCACCTCTCTTTATCTCATCTATGCAGCAAAGATCGATAGATGAGCTTGGCGGACACGCCACAAACGCGCCACCAACTGCCGCGGACACCAAACGAAAACCTTCGTTCAGAACTTGCTGCTTGGACCTTTGTCGTGAGTCTTCGAAATAGCCGAAGTCATGGACGACGAGTGTGACTTCCGAATCTTCGCGTCTCATTATCATCGGAATCATCACACAACAACCTGGAGACGATAATGATAAAAAGTTATAGAGTCGACTTACAGCCGTTTGCATAAGTCTATGAACACCCGGATTTCTTTGCACGGGTCATGTGACCACATCAAATCAACCAAACAAACGCGATCTTGCTTCAGATAACGCCGACCCAGTGACTGCTCAATCTATGCCGATTCGGATCACTTGCAGACGTATGGTATGCCATTGATACCAGAGAATAGCACACGGAACAGTAGCACGAAACGAGTGGAGGTCAAGCTGAGCTTGATAGATCGAAAGAAGGTTAAAGAGCCTGCTTTATACTTCAGAAATTGGCGCACAGACCATCAAAAAGACTGCTGGAAGCAGCACCGTCTTCATTTCGCTTAGCGATTAGCATGCAGGCTGGTGCGGGAATATGATTGAGCGCAAGGCAACCGTTGACTCGTTATCGCGTTTGTTTGGTTGATTTGATGGGGTCACATGACAAGTTCAAAGAAATCCAGGTGTTCATAGACTTATGCAAACGGCTGTATGCCCACTTACTTCTACGAGGAAACGCGACAGAATCAATGACCGGTCATGTACATTATTGTAGACAGTGGCAAGAGGCTTTCTTCCGCATTTTGATCCGACCTTCCCATAGGTTTCCGGTCTCCATTCGAAGTTGCTTTATTTATTGGTGGTCTGTAACTTTCCCTAGGTAGGACCCGAATGATAATAAATATAGTAAATGTAGTATCATTCCATGTTGGTTGTATTACATGCTAGAATTGAGAAATGGTCAGTACGGTTGTCGTTTTCCTTAGAAAGGCTGCAGCAGCGCAGGTAAAGTGCTTGATCAACCAGCCATATGTTGATAAAAGTACTCTCGTCCGAACTCGGGAAACGGGCGATCCAGCGAGCACGAACTTGAGAGTTTTGAATATCATGTTGTTGTGGCATATTTGATTTACTGCTCTCATCTTGACCACAATGGTTGACGAACGTCCGACTGCGAAAGAGGCCAATGGCATTGGCAAGCACCTGAAGAAGCTCATTAGACTTGGACGGCTTGGACCACGGAGCACTCCTCAACCCTCTGCCCCCACACTTCGGGGAGCTGCCCAGGTATCTTCGGGCATTCAAATGATAAATCCTGCCCTGAGTACACGTCAGCAAGATTGTCCTCTAACAGATGAAATGCTCAGCTCAACATACAGGTCATCACATACCAACCCAGTTGTCAGGATCGCCGTCATCGCCATCTGGACCTGCACAAGATCAACGTGAGAATCTCTCAGAATGTCCCAATGATCAGATTGACAGATGTTTGTAGCCCGCATTGTACCAACATGTACTCAACCTCACGGTACGAGTATTGCCACATTCATTCACATTTACACTCTTTAACCCTTCTCAAGGGACCATAAACAACATCTCTGAGCAAGAAACATCGAACTCTGCTTATTTATCGACGGCGAAGGACAATCTCAGAGTGGTGTCAAGCTTCACTCAAATGCTCCTCAAGAAGGCGCCAGATGTCGTGGATGGAAATCCAATCAAGGTCGCTTTCGGTATTGCAAAGATTATCCTCCAGATAAAAGACGTTTGTCACTGTTCATCTCACTGATACCTGACTGACTGCCTTCTCAGGACGTGAAAGACAATCTGGACGCAGTCGAGCGACGGATCTCATCTACTGCGGCCCAGCTCCTTGCAGTGCAAGAAGCACTGGCCACCTGGAAATCGAGTAACGCAGAAGAGAGACAAAGAGAAGTATTTGAAAGGTACAGTGCGCCCTTACTCTCAACTTTGACGATTAAACGTTTAAACGCTCGTTCAGGACACTAATGGAAGAACTCACGAAGCTAACTCAACTCAAGAAGCAGTCGCTTATCAGGGGAGTTGCAGTACATGAGGAGAATAAGAGGCAGATCGCAGAGATTTTCGAACGTGTTAATCAGGCAAGGGAGCAGCTTGTCGTACGTATCTGCACTACTATTACCATTATTCATTACTTCTTCCACTATTTAGCTGGTGACCGGTCTCAGAGTCCATAAAACAGTACATGCTATTCAAGAGGGCCTCGCGGTGTGTAGCTTGGCTGTTTCGAATGTCGTTTCATACTCATCCTTCCCAACAGAAATCACTCCTGAAAGATCTCAAGGTATCTGAGATCGCTGACCACAAATACTATCTCGAGGGCAAAGAACGGCGGTTGCTGCATCGTGATGTCTGCACACCGGGAACCCGTGTCCGTATATTAGGCAATATCACAAGATGGGCAAACGACACCAATTCAGAGAGCCAAAGCTTGTACTGGCTGTTTGGACCAGCTGGCTCAGGGAAGAGCACAGTCGCTTACACCGTTGCCCGCCGCTTCGAGTTTGCCGGGGATGCTGACGACACGACGATATTGGGTGGCAACTTCTTCTGCTCACGGCTCTTCGACGAGACACAACGTGCGAACCCTATCGTCCGCACGATCGTATATCACTTGGCTCTCAAATGCAAACCATTTGCAGACGCATTGATCCACTCCGGGAGGTTCGAGACAATTTATCAAAATGTCAAGTCTCAACTCGAGGGCCTCCTTGTAGGACCCTGGGACGAATGCAAAGGCGCTCGACTCGCAGATCCAACTCTTCCAGCACATTACCTGATCGTCATAGATGCCCTAGACGAGATAGATGGGAAGGGTGGTTCTGAGTTCTTGCGCGACTTACTTGATGTCATCAACGAGCATCGGTTGGAGGGTCTCAAGTTCTTTGCCACAAGTCGTCCTGATCCTGATCTAGCTACCCATTTGGAATCATTTGAGAACAAGCGGTTTTATCGACTCGAACAAGTGCCGATTGAGGAAGCCGATGCGGATATCGCGACATACCTGAAGACTAGTCTTCCTGACTTTGCACTCCGACCAGAAATGGAGAAGCTCGTGGAGCAGGCGGCAGGGCTGTTCATCTATGCTGCGACAATTGTGAAGTATTTGGAAGACTATGAGCTACCAGAAAAGGAGGGGATTCTAGATAAACTTTATGCCAGCTGTGACTTGGGCATCTTGAAAACGTCGTTGGATGGGACAACCTTACTCGATCATTTGTATCTCCAAATCCTTTTGGACGCCTTTCATGATTTGCAACTGGACCTCCGAACTCACCGTCTCCAAATCCTTTACACGTTTCTCTGCACTGCAGAGCGTACATCGACATCCGTTGCTGTTGAACTTCTCTTCCCTCCAAACAAGACGAAATCCACGTTTTCTTATACCAGTGTCGCTGATAAGATTCTTGGACGCCTTCATGCGGTACTCTACACTGAAGACGACAAAGTCTTATGGTACCACAAATCGTTTCCTGACTTCGTGTTTGACCGGAATCGGTCAAAGGAATTTTGGTGCGACGAAGCTGAGCACCATCGACGTCTCACTGACTCCTGCTTTGTTATCATGAAGGCATTGAGATTCAACATCGCGAACATCCCATCATCATTCTCACTCGACAGCGATAATCCTGCACTTCCGGGAGAGGTCGAGAGAAATATTTCTGCTGTGTTGAGCTATTCATGCCGAAACTGGGATTACCATCTCTCTGCGGCTGGATGCTCTGATTCCGGACCTCTGTGTGGCACCCTGTCTGATTTCCTTCAAGTTCGGGTATTATTCTGGATTGAGGCAATGAACCTCCTGAGATCATGCGGGCTGTGTGATCCAATGCTTCGAACGGCACACAACTGGCTTATGAAGGTGAGCTTCATCATGATGGGACATTTTATGATTCTTACCTTATTGGTTTAGCATGAATATGACTCATTAGCAGAAGACTTCGGCGAGGCGGCCTCTTTTGCGCTATATTTCTATGGAAGTGGGGCCTCAATGTCGACACCGCACCTTTATATCTCTGGGCTGGCAACGTGGCCACGGAAATCGAAACTGACATTGGGATGGAGGAGCCACTTCCCTTATATTCCAGGATTTACGAATGTTTTATTGAATAACAGGGCAGTATTGACTCTCAGGTTGGGAAGTGTAGTGAATACTGTTGCATGCTCGAGTGATGGCAGACGTATCGTCTCTGGCTCGGATGACAAATCAGTACGGGTGTGGGATGCATCGACGGGCAAGTTGCTGAGTGTTTTCGTGGGCCACACTGGACGGGTTAGTTCAGTCGCAATCTCGAGCGATGGGAGACGGATCGTCTCTGGCTCGTATGACGAATCGGTACGGGTGTGGGATGCATCGTCAGGCGAGGTGCTGAATGTGCTCGGTCCCATTGGTTGGGTTAGTTCAGTCGCAATTTCGGGCGACGGCAGGCGGATTGTCTCTGGCTCGCATGACGGATCGGTACGGTTGTGGGATGCATCGACAGGCGAGGTGCTGAATGTGCTCGAGGGCCACACCAATTGGGCTCTCTCAGTCGCAATTTCGAGCGATGGTGGACGGATTGTCTCTGGCTCGGGTGACGAATCTGTACGGGTGTGGGATGCATCGACGGGCGAGGTGCTGAATGTACTCGAGGGCCACACTGATTGGGTTAGATCAGTCGCAATTTCGAGCGACGGCAGACGGATTGTCTCTGGCTCGCGTGACAAAACGGTACGGGTGTGGGATGCATCGACGGGCGAGGTGCTGAATGTGTTTGAGGGTCACACGGGTTTTGTTACCTCAGTCGCAATTTCGAGCGATGGCAAACGGATTGTCTCTGGCTCGAGCGACGAATCGGTACGGGTGTGGGATGGATCGACAGGCGAGGTGCTGAATGTGCTCGAGGGTCACACGGGTTTTGTTACCTCAGTCGCAATTTCGAGCGATGGCAGACGGATCATCTCTAGGTTGGATGACAGATCAGTACGGGTGTGGGATGCGTCGATAGGCGAGGTGCTGAATGAACTCGATGGTCACACCAGTTGGGTTTACTCAGTCGCAATTTCGAACGATGGCAGACGGATTGTCTCTGGCTTGTATGACGAATCGGTACGGTTGTGGGATGCATCAACAGGCGAGGTGCTGAATGTGCTCGAGGGCCACACTGAACGGGTTAGTTCAGTCGCATTTTCGATAAACGGCAGACGGATCGTCTCTGGCTCGCATGATGGATCGGTACGGGTGTGGGATGCATCGACAGGCGAGGTGCTGAACGTGCTCGTGGGTCACACTGGTTGGGTTAGTTCAGTCGCATTTTCGAGAAACGGCAGATGGATTGTCTCTGGCTCGTATGATCAATCGGTAGGGGTGTGGGATGCATCGACAGGCGAGGTGCTGAATGTACTCGAGGGCCACACTGATTCGGTTAGATCAGTCGCATTTTCGAGCAACGGCAGACGGATTGTCTCTGGCTCTGAGGACCTAACGGTACGGGTGTGGGATGCATCGACGGGCGAGATGCTGAATGTACTCGGGGGCCACATTCATTTGGTTAGTTCAGTCGCATTTTCGAGAAACGGCAGACGGATCGTCTCTGGCTCGTACGACAGATCGGTACGGGTGTGGGATGCATCGACAGGCGAGGTGCTGAATGTGTTCAAGGGTCACACTGGTTGGGTTAGATCAGTCGCATTTTCGAGCGACGGCAGACGGATCGTCTCTGGCTCGTACGACAGATCGGTACGGGTGTGGGACGCGTCGACAGGCGAGGTGCTGAATGTGCTTGAGGGCCACAGTCATTCGGTTAATTCAGTGGCATTTTCGAGAAACGGCAGACGGATTGTCTCTGGTTCGGGTGACGAATCGGTACGGGTGTGGGATGCATCGACGGGTGAGGTGCTGAATGTGCTCGAGGGCCACTCTGATTTGGTTGACCCCGTCCCATTTTCGAGTGGTGGCGGTCCGATTCTCTCTCGGTCGGGTGATGAATCGGTGTTATTTCCCTCCTACATTAGGGAGAAAGCTGTGGACTCTAGTGGCCTTCTCTCACACACTGGATGGCTTCTCTCTCCGACTGGAGAAGGCTATCTCATGTTTGTGCCACTTGATGCACTGCTGCCCGACTTTGCCAATATTCTCACCATTCCACACTCCCGTTCTTCCTCTGTTGATTTCACCGGGGCATTCCTCGGACCTCGATGGCACAATTGTTATAGGAAACTGTAGTCCATTAATTACTTCTTTTGTACATCAGGACAACCTGTAATTCCTTTTGTAACTGGGCTTGCCAAGACGGGGGAAAGGTTCATAAGCATGACTGTGACTCTTAAGAAATAAACATTGTAATACGGTTGGAGGAAACTGAGCCCGTTGTCTCCAGAAAGGATGAGGACCCGCTGCAGGATAGCGTCCAACTCCTGATTTGGTCACCAACGTCTCTTCTTGATTGCTCCCTGAGTCCCTGTGGTCCGACTTGAGCTTGATCGTTGTATCCCTGTACCCGGTAGCAATGAGTGTCAATGATCCAAGCTCTGCAGCCATCGTTTGTTCAAGATGAGACGAATCAATGACTGGTCATGCACATTATTGTAGACAGCGGTGAAAGGCTTTCGTTCGCCTTTCGATCCGACCTTCCCATAGGCTCTTCCATCCAATCCTTCTACATTCGAAGTTGCTTTATTTATTGGTCGTTTGTAACTTTCGGTATTAGTATTAGTAACAAATCATTCCACATTGGTTATATTACATGCTCGAAATGAGAAGTGGTCACTACGGCTGCCTTTTTCCTTAGACAAGCTGCAACTGGAAGATTCGGATGTATTAGTGTTGATTTGAATGAGAGAAGTGAGCAGAGGGGCAGCTGGGGCAGCAACAATCTAATGGATGTGCTCGACAGAAGACAATGATGTCGGCTCAGTGGACCAATCTTAGGGTAGATCGAAGGGGACAAGAAGTGCAGCGGATCCGATTGAGAATCGAACGTGGCGAACGAAGACTCGCAATCTGTGAACGACACCATGACGAAGGAGTCGAAGATGGGGAATCAGAATATGGGAGTGAGAGTCGGTGGGAAGATAAGTATTGGCCAACCCTGGCCTCATTCTGGTTTATTCAGTTGAAAGATTACGGACTTGGAGAAATCGATGCATCTAGCAGAGATTCATCACGAATCTCTGCATCGCTGTCAACCTGAAGTAACAGGTTGTAATCCGGAAGTCTATCCTTCTGTCCTAGCAGTGTTCTTGCTTTCTTGGCCGCACTGGGAACTGGCGTTGGAGAACTGGGAGGGGAATATGGCACAGACATCTGTCTCTGACTCGTAGGGGACACATGCGGATGTGGCGAGTTTTGAACCTTTCCGAACGGATTCCCGTACAATTGTTCGATGTCCGCCTTTCGTTTGTCGAGCACCATTTGCCCCGCATCGTCAATGATATCTGCAGGCATAAAGGCCAGTGCCTTGTCAAGAATGTCAAGTACCATGTCGTGAATGTTGTGATATTCGTATGCGTGGAATTGGTGCGCAAGGAGGAGGACGTGAAACCATTCCTTGACGAGCCCTTTGAGCGAATGGAAGTAATCATGGAAGTTCACCAACACGAATTCTCCCAAATGATCTGGATTCGAGAACAGTTGTCGCTTGTTCGCTCGCATATTTTCCTCGGAAGAATCGAAAAAACAGAATACGACTCGACGGAGAGGGATGTATTCCTCTTTTTCTTCGTTCTCTTCTTTGAGCTCATCCCGGCGAACCCCACCTGGTCCGTTGCGAGTCAAGCAGATATGAACGAGCACCCAGAAAAACGATTCGAGATCGTGAACTGCATCGTGGAACACGCGAGGGTGACCATGGAAGTATCGTTGGCTTTCAAGTATTTCGCCACTAGTGTATGGGGGAGTGCCCTTAATGTCAGATTGTATCAGCAAGGTTGCGCAGTTTAAAGAAAGATGCTTACCGTTCTTGATCCTTTCTGACGCTGACCTGGGTGAAAGTCGAAGTTGTACAATTTTTCGACAGTGACCTGTCTGAATAGTTAGAACAAAAGACATGAACTGTCATCTGGTCGTACCTGCTTCCATCCTAGGTTGTGAGTTGTGCACGTCTGCTCTTGGGTAAGATGTCGAAATTGCAGAGCATGTTCAACAGCACCGATTATATACGCGGTTACTGAACCGGGCTTGTGGTTCTTCAGTGGGAAAAATTCCAAAGCTCGTTGGGAGACATCCTTTTCGACGGCGATTTCTGCGGAATGAATCATATTGTGGACGATGTTAACCATTTTATCACGATCCAAAGGTTCCACTTGACCAACGGCCAACTTCCCCTTCTTGCCGCGATCCAAATCGATAAGACGACCAGAGTTGTGCGGTTCATCCCCTTTAGAACCCGGAAGCCATTCGATGAGTATATTTCCTGGGCTTATGTCTCGATGTAAGACTCCATTGTAATAAAGGTGCTTGTGGCCTGCGAAGAATAATTATATCCCAAAGTCGTTAAAAAATGTTGATTGATATCTACCTTTGATGGCGTCCCGAAGAACTTGAAGCAACTCCCGGAGTGTGCTGAAGTACTTGATCAACCAGCCATATGTTGATAAAACCACCCTCGTACGAACTCGGGAAACGGGCGATCCAGTCTCCCGAGCACGAACTTCTTGAATATCATGGAGGCCTGTACAGACGACGTGTATGTATGGGTCTGAGCTGCCTGGCCTCTGATGCGGAGCCCGCTTGCCAGGACCAGTCGAATCGTCCAACCCTTGCCTTATCAGTCTGTCCGTGGTATCTGGTTCACCCGAAACTAACACGTCTTCCCATAACTCAACCCTGCCGACATTATCACACTCGGATCCATTCGCTATCTCGTAGAGCTTCCCTTCATTTTCGACGTCACGAGGCTGCCATGATTGTTTCAGGACAAGGAACTATTGCAATCTCAATCAGCAGTCAACTCGGAAAGTCGAATTGAACGAGATACTTTTGATCCCTGATCCCTTTGACCATAAGGAACTACGACCCATACAATGGGGCCTCTCCCACGCATGAACCCTGCTTGCACGAAACTCACAGTTCGGACTGTCACGTATTCTTTCCCAGAATTCATCTTGATCACCCATCGTCTATTGTATGGAGCCGCCCCATATTCCTTAAGGAACTGTGGGGTGGGTTTGTAAGATGGTACAGCTTGATCAGCGGATACGAGCAACTTGATCGTAGGATCGAAACCGAGCTTTTCGGGTGGTAAAAGTGAAAAAGCAGCAATTATCTGCACGAATTTAGCAGGTTCCTATACAAGAACAGGTATTAAATATCACGGACGAAAGCATGTTTTACTTACCTTGTGAATGTCGATAGAGGTTTTCGTCCCTATCACGCCAGACCTGTCATGCATCCAGACAGTCATCGTAGCAAGTCCAAGCGTGAGACCAAAGACGAATCTTCGGTCAAGTTGCTCTCTTAATATTCGCCGCAAGTAGCCAATGAGCTGCGTGATAAGTTCATTCCAATTGGAATCCGAACGCTTCACCTCGACTGCGGCGACAATCTGCAGCCACCAAATCATCTGGAGGAAATTCGGATTTTCCGCTTGCTCTTCCTATGACCTTCTCAGCAATAGCACAAAACCATCTTAGAACGGTATCTCACCTGGAATGCACTCGACTTGGCGTGATCCGCCACCAATTTCAAAGCAAAGAGAACGTCAGGTCGTAGATGAGCCGCTCTGCTATCTTGCGTCGTCGGCGACCGAGTGTGATAGTCCGCCCATGTAGTAGGCCCCACCTCCGAAGTAGTCCCTTTCCTTGAATTTTCAGCAGCCAACCGGATTGCCTCGGCTATGCGGTTGAACGGGCCATAGATCGAGCTCTCTTTATATTTCGTCCCAGGCTTTGGGAACTCGGTCCACCTCTTATTTTGTGAGTCGTATAGCCCTTTGACCTCCGTTGACTGTAGAATTTTGTCAACAATGGACTGTTCAACCGGAAGTAATTTGTCCAGGAACTGAGATGTATCCGTGACGCGGTAATGAAGCTTGAAGTCTTGTTCGACTGCCTCCTGAACGTCTGTCTGACGCTCTGTGGTGTACATCCTAGTCGCAGTCAGATCTCCGTGACTTTTCTTCAACTCGGAACGTAGGGGAGTGACCGAACTAGCATTATAGTAGTGGGTGGTCATGATGAGTGTTCAACAAAGGAGCGGTAAAATGGCCACACACCAGTTTATATGGATGTATGTAATCTGTTATCTGTTATCGATGAACACGCCCACATAAAATTTTTGTGGGTGGTATAAGCTGTGAACAACCGAAGTGGGTCCGTGACGGAAATAAATAACTTTTTTGGTCAAAATCTGGTGTAGTAGGTTATTGCTGCTAGCTTGCAGAATTCTGCGAGGAGCCTGTCATGTCATCCACTTAGCATGAGGGAAGTTGGAACAGTTCAAGACTCGGACTTCAAGCTTCAAGTCGTTCAACATGATCACATGGCCAAACGCGTTCTATTATTAGTTTCACTATGATTGGTCATATGTGCAACTTAGTTCCCTCAATTTACGGGTCTCATGCGGGACGAGGTCACGTGACTGTAAATTGAGGAATCCTGCACGTGCGTGATGTGACACGTCGCATCAACGCGCTATTTCCGGCGCCTCGCTGGC
>Ga0307507_10005437_pt1 | contig 20937 bp, 26 predicted proteins | sample 7_EM_MG_FD_207223 | JGI IMG/M metagenome (GOLD analysis project Ga0307507, IMG submission 207223) | Populus trichocarpa ectomycorrhiza microbial communities from riparian zone in the Pacific Northwest, United States - 7_EM | ecosystem: Host-associated > Plants > Roots > Unclassified | place... | reverse complement strand
TCGTGGAAGAGTTCTATTTAAGGTTCAGGACCAGTTCTGACCTTAAAAGACAGCTTCCTCTAGCACGAGTAGCACTGGTACAGTGGCTCGTCTCTTCTTGATGGAATACCTAGCTGCTCTATGGTATAACAGTGAAGTTAACCACTGATCAGTGTTGGTAACACAAGGTGATATCACGTAGCTACGGTTCGTAGATAGTATGATGATGGTTGATTGATTCTTGATAGGAATGAGGAAAGGGGTGAGGAACTTAAGGTTCCTCACCACGCTAGGGCCACATCAACACGTGACGGCAACATGCCTCGCGTGACGGCAACTTGCCTCATTCCCGACAGTATCCATTTCTGTTATTTAACCTAAAGACTCTGCTTTAATATATAGTTGCTGAAGTTTTTTAAGTATCTCTAATTGTATCGGGCTAGTATCTTTTTTAACCTAAAGTAGATGTTTTAAATTAAGATGCTTTTAAAAATTACTAGTAACTGGACTACTATATAGCAATTCTTGTGGACAGTAAATGCAGTAGAGAATACGATTTCGACCTAAATATTCTGGCTCCGTGCCAAGCGCCGTATGAGCATGGGCCCATGTTGCAACGGCTATTCGGGTCCTTTTTGGGCGAGTTAAGGCCGAATTAACGGTAGTTGAAGGCGCAAGAAGAGATGATTCTGCTTTAGAATCCATATTTGTATAATAGGGTAAAGGGAAGGTAAAAGCTGAGAATTTTTCTGGCGGTGAGGAAGTATGGACAATATTTGTAATCCATATCGATAAGATCCATATCGATAATGGATTGATAAGATGGACGATAAGAGAATGGAAAGCCACACTGGGGAAGAGGAACAAGGGTCCATCTGCATTGAAGATCCAGTCGGAGGTCAAAAGGCTTAGGAAGCTTCTTATCTCACAAGGCATTGAACGAGGCAGTCAAGGATCGCAAGTTCTTTGCTCGTGTTGCAATCAACCAGACCACTACAGCCAACACCACCCTACAGGCAGCGTATGTCAAAGCTTACAGCGCCGTGGATAGTGTCAACAAAGAACGAGCCGCAGCAGCGCCGGCCACTAGCAAACCTGCTACCGAGCAGAATGGGCTGGTGGGCTTCCTAATGGTATATCTGCGTCAGCGCTGGCAACGGAGCCCAGAGGCGGAAAAGAACGCGGTCACAGCTGCTGAGAAGGAATTTGCCAATCTGCAGGAGGCACAACAGACATGGGCTACTGCTAGTCTTGCAGCAAATAAGAAAGCCAACCGTGACAATGCTGCAGTGACCAAGGAAGAAACGCAAAAATACCTCGATCTTCAAATCAAGGACCTCAAAGGCCAGGTCACGGAACTAGAGAACAAGCTGAAATAAATGGCCAAGCAATCTACCAAGGAAGTAATAGAGAAAGCAGCAAATAACCACAGACACGGCAAAGAGATGATGGTGCTACTCCTTAAGCGATGCGACACAGCGGTTAAGATTACTAAGGGAGTGGTTATATCAGTTGCTCGGTCAGTTGCTCGGTTATTTGATAAGGAGCTGATGGCGCTGACTCTCGATCGGGAGGGTGCCGAAGAAAGCATCACGAACGAAATATTGGAGGCGACAACAACGAATCGTGAATACGGCAAAGAGATAATAATGCTACTCCTCGAGCGAAGCGACACAGCGGTTAAGGTTATAGAAAAACTCATCGAAAGAATTTCTTCTGTTTTTGATGATGATGTGATGATGCTACTTCTCGATCGATACGGCACGGCAGTGGAGATTACGGAAAATATGCTGAAAGCTTTTGTTCGCAACTGTGGCTGGGAGGTAGTCATGCGTCTTCTTAAGTCGAAGGGTGCTGGAGTTGAAATTACAGAGGAGAAATCAGAGATAGCAGTAGCGAGCAGGATGAACGAGCAGGAGAGGGCAAGGCGTATAGAATGTGAAATCACAGAGGCGATATTGGAGGTGATAGAGGAGAGGGAGGAGAGCATGATCAGGGAGGAGAGCATGATCGGGGAGGAGAGCATGAGGATGGTCTGGAAGGAGGGGAGGATGATCAGGAGGAGGATAGTAGAAGAATTTGATAGGATGGTAGAGTTGGAGTTGAGAGACGTTATGGACATGGGCATAGACCTCTGGGAAGCACCCGAAGCGAACCGGTGGAGGCGCTCCCTGGCGCAGAAGGCACGAAATCTTGGCATCATTGGCATAAAGGCGTTATTTTTTGCCGCCAATTCTTAAAGGGCGGGCAGATTCTAGTAGTTGTCACTCCAGCCATCTAGAATCCAAAGTGTAGCAATTTACAATTGCTCCTGGACTGAATAATGTATAATGTAACCTGTATGCTTTACTATTGCTCTTCACCGCCTCCGAGCTGGTGCCTGAAAATCCACCCCGCGCTTGGCACATAATTGACCACCAAGCTCGACCTCATCTTCCAACACCACCAACACCTCCACACAGCTCGCCCGCCATGGAGAAGGCTATGAAGAGCTGGGGTAAGCTGCCCCCACCCCACCTCCAGCACCCCAACCTAACAAACACCCACAGAGCTCGAAAACTCCATCAAACTCGTCGACCCCCACCGCGACGCCCTCTACAACTACTCACCATCCGACCAAAAATCCATCAACGACGCCAGGCCCTGGAAAAAAGACCCGCACTACTTCACCTCGGTGCGCATCTCGGCCGTCGCGCTGCTGAAGATGGTCATGCACGCGCGGTCCGGCGGCTCGCTCGAAGTCATGGGCCTGATGCAAGGCAGCATCGCAGGCTCGACCTTCGTCGTGACGGACGCATTCCGGCTCCCCGTTGAAGGCACCGAGACGCGCGTCAACGCGCAGGACGAGGCCAACGAGTACATGGTGCAGTACCTGCAGCGGGCGCGCGAGGCCGGTCAGCTCGAGAACGCCGTCGGCTGGTACCATAGTCACCCGGGCTACGGCTGCTGGCTGTCCGGCATCGACGTCAGCACTGAGATGGCCCAGCAGACGTACTCGGACCCGTTCCTGGCGGTCGTTATTGACCCCGACAGGACCGTGTCGGCAGGGAAGGTCGAGATTGGCGCTTTTAGGACGTTTCCGGAGGGCTATGCCAAAGACAAGGCGAAGAGTGGGGGTGACGGGGATGGCTTTCAGACGATTCCGTTGGGGAAGATCGAGGATTTTGGCGCGCATGCATCGCAGTATTACTCGCTTGAGGTTTCGAATTTCAAGTCTACGCTGGATGCGAAGCTGCTTGAGGCGCTGTGGAATAAGTACTGGGTTGGGACGCTGTCGGCTAGTCCGCTGTTTTCGAATAGAGAGTATGGCACTAAGCAAATAAGGGATCTGGCACATAAGATCACGCAGGAGGAGCGTAGCATCAAGTCTAACCGAACTAGTCCTTATGTGGGTGGTTCGAATAAGGAGCAACTGGAGAAGATGGTTGGTGCTAGCAGGAAGATCCAGAGGGAGGAGGAGACTGGCTTAATGGCAGCAGTCGTGAAGGACAAGGTGTTCAATCTGAACAATGAGGATGCGGAGAAAAGCACAGAAGAAATGAAAGCATGAGTGGGCAGCACAGAATATGCGCATGCGGATAGGCTTCATGATCTTCTGGCGGTATGAATGCATGGCAGGGCGTTTTGGGGTTGAGGCATGACAGTCTCCATTAGACCCTTAAGGAACCATAGATGGTATATTTACTCATAACGTTAGAATCGAGAAAGGAGGATGTACTCCAGCAACTCTAGTCTATCATGCTACATGATTCGTATGATATGCACCGCTAGTATCTAGTCTGAAAATATTCGCTCAGAAAAACCTCCCAGCCCCAAAAAATCCTATCAAAACGCCATTACTTTTCTCTCGTCCCCAGCGTTACGACCACCGACTCCGCTCATTCATCTCCTTCGCCTCCCTCTCCATCTTTTCCATCCACCGCCGCGTCAACTCCTCATTCTCAGCCTTCAGCTTCTCGACCCGCTGTTCCGCCATATTCAGCTGCAGATTCAACGCCACCATCTCATCCTGCACCTCCTCCACCAGCCTCCCCTTCCCCCAAATCTCCTCATCCCGATCCTTCACCTTCCGCTCCAGCAGCTCCTTCGCGCGCTCCAGACCGCTGATCTGCCGCGCATTCAGCGCCGTCTGCGCGCGCAGCGCCGTCACCTCGGTCGTCAGCGCCGCGGCGCGCGTCTCCAGCGCCACCCGCTCGCGCTGCGTGGCCGTCAGATCGGCGCGCAGCCGGGCGAGCGCGTCGGGGGTCCCGCCGGCTTCGGGGGGCACGGGGGACGGGGATGACTTGCCGCGGGGTGTGCTGGGGCGGACGGCGGACTTGGAGAGGGCGGTTGGGGCGGCGGGGGTGGCGGAGAGGGCTTGCGAGGCTGTTGTTAGCGTTGCGGTGCGGTCGGCTAGCTTGGTATCTGTGGGAGGTCAGACGGGGTGGTTTGGGAGGGTTGGTGGGTTCCTGTGGGGGTGGGGTAGGGTCTGGGGTAGAGGTCGCGTCCTGCTTGGGGTGCTGGTTTGTCTTACAGGCTTCGATGTAGACGCTGTTAGCTTTCTCGCGCGAGTCTCGGGCGTCCAGCGCGGACTGGTACTCGGAGATCCAGGAGGTCATGGTGGAAATGCGGAGGAGGCGATTGTTACAGGGGAGGAATTGTGGGCGCTAGAAGACATTGTACAGTTTAGGATACATCAAGGCTGCAACATGGTGGTGAAATGTTGAGGGGATACCACGGCGGGGCGGAAGTAACGATGGAGGAGCGGATGTTGGTCCGTGCGATGTAAAGCTTCCATCAGCTTTCCACTTCAAGAATTTTTCAGTATAACTACTGCCAATTGGTCTACGCTCTCTTACCTGTCGTTTTATTGCCATTGCTTCTCTACCCTCTGACGCCTATTATGTAAAAATCTCGAACTCCTATCATGCCTCCAAACCATCTTGGAGGGACGGCACATACTCTCTACCGTGTCTTTATCCAGCCCTCCCTATCCGCCTCGAGGCCTCCCCTCCGCGCACCTCTCCGTCCCGCCTCAACGCCAATCCAGCCCTCATTCATCCCGCTATTACCCCGCCGCCACAAAGCCTACATGAAAGATAACATCCGCCAATCTCTCACCGACGTCTTCGTAGTCGACGAAGCGATCCGCAGCCGCCACATTAACTTCGTGAACACCGACGGCTTCCACCCGGCCGTCCCCCTCCGCGACGTCCTGCACACCTTCGACCGGAAAGTATACCACCTCGTCCAGGTCGCGCCCGGCTCCACGCATAATGGCCCGCCGAGCCCAGATGACCCGGCTTCTCTGCCGACTTGCAAGCTGCAGTCGAAGCAGGAGCTGAGGGAGCAGCAGAAGGTCAAGCTCGCGCTGAAGAATAAAGCGAAGACGAAAGGTGGAGCCGGTGTGGGAGGCCCGTCGAAGCAGTTGGAGATCAATTGGGCCATTGACGCGAATGATTTGAGGCATCGATTGGCGCGGATGAAAGAGTTTTTGGGGCAGGGCAGGAAGGTCGAGGTTATTCTTGCTCCCAAGAAAACGGGGCGGAGAGCTACAGTTGAGGAGGCGCAGGCGATGGTGAGGAAGGTGAAAGATGCTGCGGGGGAGTGTAAGGGAGCGGTGGAGGCGAAGGATCCGAAGGGGAAGATTGGGGGCGTGCTTACGATGATTTTTGAGGGCAAGCTCATTGAGAAGGAGGAAGGGAAAGAGTAGACGAAGGCTATCTCATCGGACTGGTGAGGAATGTGCCAGCTATAGGTTACTGGACTGGAGCTTAGAGTGCTAGCCAAGGGATTCGAATATTCCACCACCAAGTATCCTTGTTCTCGACTAGCTGGATGACTATACCGCTTGGAACGTCTAATCATTAGAAACATTTCAAGACCCAGACATGAGACAGTCAATTAAGTTCTGTGAGGAGGCTAGATTTGAGGATGAAAGTGGCCTTTTGGTTGATCAGAAGATGTCAACTAGTATTTACAAACATGTAGGTATACACTGTAATTGTACACCAGATACGCTCTCCCTAATGTTCTTAATGACGTCTCCATGTTGCACATTAGATCTTCCCTCCTATGATATCCCATTTATCCTTTTTGTCTTCGTCAAATCACTTTGATGCTCCTCCAAAATTCTCTCCAAAGCTGCCCTTTCCACAACTATCCTGCCCAACTCCAACAGGTCCTTCACATCAACATCCTCCCAATTTAACGCCCTGCCATCTTCACCCATGCCATCCATTGCTTTGAACAAGCACTCCCTCTCCTCCGGCTCCCCCTCCGTAACAAGCAAACTCCGCCCATGCGCATTCCCCCACCCATGCGCTGCAAAAATCTCCTTCGCATACCTCGGACTCGGATCCTCAATCTCCAGCGACCCATCCACAATGATCAGCTCGCCCTTCCGATACCGGTAACTCAGCGCAGTCCGCCACGCTATGTCGTACATCTTCCGCGGCAGCCTAGTGCTGAAGTCGCGCGGTTTGGGCCCGAACGCGACGCCGCCGCCCCGCAGCATGGGCGACTTCTTGTCCCCGAGACGCGCGCGGCCGGTCCCTTTTTGCGGCCGGACTTTGCGCGTGCTGCCGTGCACTTCGCTGCGCCATTTCGTCGACGCCGTCCCCTGCCGCGTCATGTCGCCTTCGTAGACGACGGCGCGGTGGAGGATGTCGCGCCGGGTTGGGAGGTAGAGGTGGTTTGAGGGGTATGATTGGAAGCGGAGAGGCTCGAGGGCTGGGAAGGAGTAGATTGTTGCGAGGACTGATTGTGGGCCGATAGGGGAGGGTGAGGAAGGTGCGGCCGCGGAGGTGGTGAGGTTGGAAGATGAGTATGCTTGGGCGAGATCGGAAGTTGGGGGGGTCTCGGTGGTTATCGAACGGGTGATTTGAGAAGGGAGGACTTTCTAGATAGAGTGTTAGTTTGGGTACAGGAGCTTGCGGGAAATGTGGCGTACAGTGGCTGCATCATGTGTAATAGTCGTCCTACTTAATTGGGATATTATGCCTCGTAATGAGCTCGACAACCCTTTTGAGGCCATTACGAACGTCATGATCGAAGGAATAGAGGTGCTGGTGAGGAGGTGAGGGTGTTTGCGGAGGTTGATGCGGCTCGAAAAAAAGTTCGCTAAGGATTTCATCTCATGTTCAACACCACCTCTTCGACACCGCCCTAACGTCATACAAGACAATGGCTGCCGGCAGGAGGGCAGTCCTGCCTTTACATACCTGTTTACGATGTATTCGACAAAACATCAACAGCAATGCCTGTCTTACAGGAGTTCCGAGCCGCCTCTTCTCCTCAAGCACGCCCTCTTCCGAACAGGCCCAAGTCGAACAAAGCCCCAAATTCCCTGAACTCGATCCTTCCCTTGTATCCAACCGCAGAGATGAAAGGCGCTTGATTCGAACTACTGGAATTCTGCCAATTGGATCTCGGAGACGTCGTGCCGCCCTTCAGACCTCTTCTGGGATACCCTTCGAACAGCTACCCTATCAATGCTTCCAGGAAGCTCGGAAAGTCCTCCAGGCAGATCGGGAGGAGAAAATCAAGCAAATAGAAGTCATGCGCTCTAGGATAGCAAACGTACAAGCCCAGGATGCGGTGGTCAGTGGCGGTGAAAAGGCTAAGGAAGCAAGGCTCCGCAGCATGCGTAATTATGTGGAGGAGCTGAAGATCCTGGCGGATATCAATGATCCGATGGTCAAAAAGAGACACGAGGATGGAGAGGGTATGAAATTGTCTCAATACGTAATCGACAACTTGAGCGGTTGCTAATGAATCTTGAATACAGGAGACATGAATAAGCCCATCTACCGCTACCTTGCAGACAAACAATGGCGCCGGTACAAACGGCTTGTCTTAATGCAGCGGATAACCCAAATGAATGTAATGCCCGACATTCTACCAAAAATTGATCCGATTGCGGAGGTCAATCTCGCATTCGGCCGCCGTAATGTCCAGCCTGGAGATTTTGTGGACTCGCGAGTCAGCGAAATACTTCCGAGGCTCAAAGTACAAGTCTTCGACAAAGGTGAGAGGCTTGTGACGGTGGTGGTGGTGGATGCGGATGTTCCTGTTCTTGAGAAGGATGACTTTACATACCGCTGTCACTTCATCGCTTCTAACATCCCAATCTCGCCTACGTCAACTTCAATTCCCTTGAATCAGCTCGACAGGAAAGTACGAGGTGAGCAGGGAGCAGCTCAGAAATATATTGCTCTGCCATGGCTGCCTCCCTACGCCAATAAAGGCAGCCCTTATCACCGTCTAGCCGTATTCGTATTGCAACAGGCGGAAGGAAAGACCATTGACACTGTTGAAGTAGCGGAGAAGACAAAGAGAGACAGGTTCATTCTGCGTAGCTTTATCGACAAGCATCAATTAAAACCCGTGGGCGTCACTATGTTTAGGACCCAATGGGATGAAGGAATGACCGGCGTTATGACTCGGGCGGGACTCGGAGACCAAGTGAAAATTGAATTCAAGAGAAAACGTGTTGAGCCATTGCCGTATAAGAAGAAGGATCCCAAGAGATATCGGTAGAGGAATATGGAGCCCGTATCATGTTGTATTATATATCCCCAATGACAGTATGCAGGGGAATGTGAGTAGAGAATTTTACTGTTTGTAAGCTCATTTTAAATGTATGATATATTGAAGGAATGTTCATATACTCTAAGGAGACTATTGAGCTTTCGCCGAGTTGGTTGGATATATCTGCGATGTGGTGTTTTTCTCCGTTTTCCGATAACAAACTTCAGACATCACAAGAAATTTCCCACCTTCCTCACTTTCCATCTATATATGTAGGACTTCCAACACTTCCAAATCTGATGGCTCCTACAGCCATCTCAAAGACAGACAAGACATCCTTCGAAGCTCCTTCACCCTTGCAGATTGCGCTTGCACTTGCTGTGGGTCGATCAAAGCCAGATGGTGTCTCACTGAAAGGCAAGCTACACCATTCTTTCAATCCAAAATGGGCCAGGTGGTATGTTAATATATTCTAGAGTTCATTTTCCGACTTCGAAATCATTTGAGGACGGGCAGACAGGGTGATGCTGAGGAGTCTGAGCATCGAAATCTTAACAGTGCCGCGTTCTGGCGAGATCAGTACGAGCAAGCTGAGGCATCTCGTATTGAGCTTCTAGCACGGATTGCTCGAGCCGAACGGGAGAGAGATCTTCTGCACGGTCAACCAAGTACAGAAGGCTCCTCGAAGCGTAAAAGAAACTCTGGACGGGATTCAATGGCTTCCAAGTCAGCCAAGCGAGCAAGGGTGAACAAAGATTCTGCTGCAGAGAGCGCTCTAGTAACTCATGACTCGTTTTCGGAAGATTTTAATACACTCGACACTGTAGGAAAATGTAAGGCGTTCCAGCTCTAAGTATAACCTCACTAATAAAACGTAAGACGGGACCACGCTTGTCCAAAGCTTGTACATCATTCATATGTTGTTCAAGCAGTCCAAGCCTGATCCAGATGCACTTTGCTATGGCCTCGTGCAAACTTCACGCGCTATTAGCTCAGTCATATCAACGTACTGCAAGCGGCGATACCGATACTCCTCGACTATGGCCATTGGTGTGAAGCAGACACATCCTTTGTCGATCAACTCTCAAGCTAAAGAGAGCACTGAATCAGCATCAGTCATACAAGCTTCCGCCCGCGCATTCGCCTCACTTCTTCTTGGTTTATCCAGGCTCTCAAAAGAGGGAGATCAATGTCATCGATCCGGTTTGGTCATCTATGAATGTATCAGCATGTTTCGTGCTATTCTCGATAGCATCACTGAATCGGCTCTCGACAGTGCGAGGCAAAGCACGGCCCTGTCTAAGGAATTGAGATCTGAAGTCGCAAGCAAAGGTCGCGGCAAAGCGTCGAAGCCCGGGAAGGATGAGAACATGGCTCGAAGCATCTCTCAACTCCTAAACGCCATTCTCTCCTATCTTGACTGCAGAGATTCCCTGCATAGGACATTGTTTGAAGGTTTCATGTTCGTCCTCCTCGAACGAGTAGGCAAACGCCTCTTCGTTTGCACATTCGATCGCGAACGCAGCGCTACTATTGAGGGTGACATTAGCCCACCAGAGTACCTCGGGTCCTCAGCGGCGGGGCCAAGAAAGGAGCTAGAAGCTAAAGCTGTACATCTTGAACTTCCAACTCTTGTTAGCATGCTTGAACGAGCAATGGCTCTGGCCCCACAACACCTCTCAGCTCAGCCTGCGTCCAAGAACAAGACTATCAAACCCGCCGCAAGTTCTGGAAAGCCTTCGTCAAGCAGCAAGAGCTCATCCTCGAGGGGAAAGATCACGTTGACTCATCACGCAAAGGAACGGCTTCAGCAGACTCTTGTCAACTGCACGTTCGGAGCAGAGAGCCAGGATGACTTCGCGGACTGCATCAAAATGCCTGTTCGGGTAAGACCATTGCCTCCCCCACCGAAGGTTGAAGAGCAGGATATGGCTGAATGGTTCAAACAAGAGGTGTGGAGATTGATTGGCTGGGAGATTCTGGGAAGAGAGGGAGACTGGTGAGCATCGTGATTGATCTTCTTGTATCTTTTACTGTGAAGGCTTGATGAACTTGCTCTCTTGCTCTATGTCATAGCCTAAAAAGCTATTGTCTTCTATAAGGATCAGAAATATCTAGAATCACTTACCTCAGTTTACTAGCATTTGCAATTTCATTTATTACCGCGTCAACACTGTGGGCGAAACTAGGTGCGCTGTTACAAAAAGTGAATGATCAAGCTTGATCCAAATGTATTGGCATACTCGTGACCTTGTGGCATGCAATACTTTCTTGAATTTATTGTCATACATGAAAGTATCAACAATCTTCCTTGCTAATCCGCATCACTCTATGTTTCAATATATTGCAATAGAAAACAAAACTACTATCCTCATAGCAACACCCAAACGAGCCCAATTATCAACAATACCAATAACCTTCCACTCATTACACCGAAACCACGCTGCCAAAATTCTACCCGAGTCCAAGCGGCTACGAACCCCCGGCAAATTTTGACTATTGGAAATTTCACCGCTGCTACCACAAAACCTATGGAGACAAGTGGATTTGTATTAAGTGCGGGCACTACTTCTATTTCATGGAACCAGTTACCCCAGGAGGGTCAAAGCGTTGCGAAGTTGCTGTATTGAATGATGAAATTCCGCAATGGTGAAACCCAGAAGATTAAGAGACATGATGGCGGATTACTAAAGGGGTCTGGGTGCTTGGTTTGCTTGATATGTTGGCTAGTGGATTTCAAATGAGTATTAGGGTTATTTTGTCTCTCTTACTAGAAAAGAGGTTATCAAGATAGTCTTGAGAACAGGTTTATACCGTTTGAGTTACTGTGGTTACGGTCTACTATTTTGCTGCTAATACACACTAGCTTTGACCGAGAGTGAAGACAACTTTTCAACTCTACCGACTCCAAACCTCCCATAGTCACTATAGGTCTCAACGCCAATAACTCTTCAATAGTCGCTAATTCAAATGCATGGATAAAGCAATCAAAACCTCCCATAACCACCTCAATCCAACTCGAGGCCTTTCTTTACCGTTAATGGTTCATAATGACCCAATCCGCTAGTACCACCGCACGCACAGAGCCATACCCAAATGCCTCGTCTTCTCACGGATGATTATACTCGCGCTAAACTCGTCAGCAACTAAACTTCAGACCTACACTCGTAACTCACCCAAACAGGCCACCCCCCATCATCAACATGCTTCCCCCCAAACGGCCCCCTCGTCGTCTCAATCCACTCGGGCAACGCAACCTTATCTACCGGCGCGTTCTCCCACTCCATACGAATACTGCCCGGCTGAAACGAACTAGCATCGCCCGCTGTCGTCTCTTCCCGCCCTTTCAGCTTCCTCCCGCAGTGTGGAAACCGCGGGAAGCTCGAATACGGCGCGACCTTCGCGCTTCCCAGATCCTGCCAGACATCGATCGTCATCGCGCCCATGCCGAACGCCAGCGCCTTGAAGCTGACCTCGAACTCGAGCCGACACAGCAGACACACATTGGCCAGAGAAGTGTAGCGCGTGAAGCCGCCGCCGGCCAGCCGGTCCATGAGCGAGCCGTCGCCCTTGGCGTAGTCCGGCGCCAGGCCGTGGTGCGGGCAGATGTCGAAGTGCAGCTTGGAGAGGTAGTCCGGGCCGAGGTGGCGGAAGCGGTGGCTGGCGAAGAGCAAGAACTTGGTGCCGGCGACGCGCGGGAACAGCTTGTACTCCATGCTGACGCCGTGGCCGCCGTGGCCGTGCCAGTAGAATGTCGACGCCGCGTCGAGCGAGGTCCCGCGGGGGGTTTTGATTGGGTGCCGCTTTAGTACTGAGTGCATGAATTCATGCGCTAGGGTGTACATCGAGGTGCAGAATGGGAAGCCATAGTAGGTGTCGTTCCATTCGTGTTCATACCATGAGTGGGCGTCTGCTATTTTGCCCTTTTCGTGGACGCCTGCGCGGGTTGGGAGGCCGAGGGAGTCTTTTGGGTGGAATTTGATGCAGCGGTGGCAGAGCCAGTGAGATGAGTCTGGGAGATCCCTGCGGAGGAGTCGGAGGAAGTTTATTTTCTCTAGTCTTTTGGATTGGTCTTGTGTGTTCAATTCTTTCCAGGACCGCGTTCCGATGATAGCGTGGAGACGATGGCACGACAGAGCAAAGCAGGCTTGAGAGCTCAGAGGTAGAAAATCGTTGATTTGCTGTAGTAATTCTATTGGTAGCGACATGAGGGGAGTATTGGCTAGGATTGCATCAAAACTGGGTTTTGGACCTGGCTGTTTTGCGGCGTGACTGAAACGCCTGCTAACTATAGATCTCATTTTGCGAGTCGAAGTCCAGTCTGTTCCTTTCATCGTCAGAGCCCTCAAGTTAAGGCCGATGTATTCCTAAACGGTGAATGAGTTCGCAGAAATGCGATTTTTTCTTATAGATCACAGATCCAGAGAGTTTTCAGGGTATGCAAACCCCCACCTGTATATATTATGGCAAACTGTGGAAATTTGGTGTTGGCGTACAATATGATTGCCGGGACTAGTTGCAGCCACCCCCTAAGGTGACTGTCCAGAAAGAGCAGGCTAAGAGCATTTTGCCCAATCAAACGGAAAAGACAGGCGAATATGTTTCTAAATTCTAATGCAAGGACAGATCCTGTCTTGGATGGGAAAAGTAAATATAAGGCAAGATTTACCATATTATGAGTGTCGATCTAACTTCACTCTGGTAATGATTTTCTTCGGTATTTACTGGGAGGAATCAGGTGCACAATCCATTTCAAGTACAATTGGAAATAAAAGGCTTGGGTGGTTGGGGTATTGGAACTCCCTGTAGGGGCATGCGGAGAAGTCGGTGCTGCCCACGTTTCTCATATATGAGAATATGGATGAACACCACGCAGGCCATAATTCCGACCAGTTTTTAAGAACGATGCCCATCAAGATTTAGTATCATGATGGCGTTGTTACCGAGTACATCGTGCATGGATTTCTCATCGTCACCAAATGCTGCTCCAATAGCTTGGTAATTGGTATTGACACTTGCCCATTCCGTTGCTTGTTCTTCAAGGGGCGGGAAGAACGGGTGATCAGTCCCTGGAGAAGAATTGGTTAGTGTGAACTTGTTAGAAAAAAATCCTATGTGGAGCAGATTTTACCGAATAAAAGTCTATCAGACCCAGAGGCATCCACAGCAGCCTTCAAGCCAACCTCGGAGTATATAACAGCGTCCAGATAAATATTTTTCTTCAGCACGTCCCACACAGATCTCCTACCCTCAAGCTTCCCTTCCTTTTTCAAATGCCCATCATGCTTGATACAACTCTCAATCCTCCCAGCGAGAAAGGGTAGAGTACCGCCTGAATGTGCAATCAGCACCTGCAGTTTCTGGAACCGATCCCAGACTCCGCTTAGCAGCATTCTCGTCACGGCAATGGTCGTTTCAAGCGGGAAGCCGAGCGCCAACGGCAGCACGTGCCCATACTCACCTGCCCGCGGCCCGTACACGGACCCCGGAAGCCCGTAGTGAGGATGCAAGAAAATGACCTGCTCGTGCTTCTCCAACGCAGCATATATCGGATCCAGCGCCGGATCATCCAAACCATTCCCCAGCCCCGACGTCCCCATTATGATCCCCCGCATATGCTTCATTCCTGCTAGCCCCTCTACCTCCTTCACTACTGTCTCGACCGGCGCCGAGAGCGGCAACGTCCCAAATGCGTAGAGCCTCCCTGGATATTTTGCACACAGGCTGTCCACATCGTCGTTGATCCGCCTCGCCGCATCGCCTGCCTCTTCTGCGGGCAGGAAGTCGAGCCATGGGTTTGCAAGCGAGATTACGGATATGTCGATCCTGTGGGTGTCCATGAATGCCACTTTCTCTGCGATGTCCCAGTATTGCGGGCCTACAGGCCGGCCGCGAGAGGTGGAGGGCGTGGTTGGGTCATATTCGCCGGGGAGGATAATGAGGCGGGAGGAGCCTGGCGCGTCGGGGAAATTGCGTATGTACGGGACAGTGGTGCGAGAGCGGAGAAGGGAAACAAAGGTTGGAGGGTATATGTGCGTGTGTATGTCTACGATGACCATGGTGGACTACTTAGAAGTCCAGAGGAAGCAGACGTAAAGGTACGTGCTGGAGTAGAATCAAGTAAGTTGGAGAGAAAAGAAACAACACGCGTCACCCATGTCTTGTTTTCCTTCTTCAATTGCAGTAAAGGGCGCTGCTTGGCACATGAACTTGGAGTGGTGATGTTTCTGCATGTTGAGCTTTACCCCACCATGATAAGAGCTCCGTTATCGCCAGCTGCCTCGTTTGGCAATATGCTCCCTTGCCTCTCGACGGCGGAATTCGGCGGCTTACGACACACATAGAGTACGCTCACACGAGCAATATCTTGCGAAAAGGCCGCAATAGAAGACACCTTTGCTCTTGCAAACTTACCATCTTTCAATACTGCATTAATCTCTGTAGAAAGTGTACGGCCAGAAAAGAACTTACAGCGTCAATGGCACCTATAATTGTCGACTCCGCCGTTGAGAAAGACAATCTCTTCATTCCGGTATGAAGACTCCATAGTTCGACTATCTGTGTCGTCGGGTCTACTATATCACACACTAACCACCCCAACCCGCCAGCTAATCGACTTCTCTCTCTTCCTCTCCGGCACGCCCGCCGAAAAGAAGTCCACCGCCGACACCCTCCTCAGCGGCTTCCAGCAAGCCGGCTTCATCTACCTGAAAAACCACGGCGTCCCGCGCGCGCAGGTCTCGCGCGTCTTCGCGTCATCCGCGGCCTTCTTCGCGCGCCCCCAACCCCAGAAGGACGCCCTGGCCTGGTACAGCCCCGAGGCCAACCGCGGCTACACGGCGCATGGCCGCGAGAAGGTCACGCAGCTGGTCGACAAGGGCGACGTCGAGGCCCTGCGCGCCGCCGTGCCGGATCTCAAGGAGTCGCTCGAGATCGGCCGTGAGGGCGAGGAGGGCCTGCCGAATATGTGGCCCAGTTGCTTTGATGACGAGGGTCAGGTTTTCAAGGATGTCATGCTGGAATTTTTTGACTGCTGCAAGGACCTGCATATGCAGGTTATGCGGGCCGTTGCGATGGGGTTGGGGATTGAGGAGGCTTGGTTTGATGGGTTTACGGATGGTGGGGATAACACGCTGAGGTTGCTGCATTATCCGGAGGTTAAGAGGGAGGTGTTTAGGAGGAAGGATGGGTTGGAGCAGGTTAGGGCGGGGGAGCATACGGATTACGGTGCGTGCAAGAAAGGAGTTGGAGATGAGGTCACGGGCCGTATCATCAGAGGGCTTGCTAATGAAGAGGATAGGCTCAATAACTTTGCTATTCCAAGATGATCGCGGTGGTCTGCAAGTCCTTTCTCCAAACGGTAACTTCATAGATGCTACCCCTATTCCAGACACCATTGTCATCAATGCAGGCGATCTGCTTACACGGTGGTCAAACGACACCATCAAAAGCACTAAGCACCGTGTAGTCGAGCCTCCGCTCAAAGAAGGTCAAGAGGTCGGAGACGTCTATCCAGCGCGGTATTCCGTGGCGTATTTCTGTAATCCAAATTTCGATAGGTTCATTGACGCCATACCTGGAACATATGAAGAAACAGGGAAGAAGTATGAGGGTGTGAATAGCGGAGAATATTTGGTGAAGAGGTTGGCTGTAACGTATTAAAAAAGGAGGCCGGAAATTACTATTTTTGACGGGATATGCACTGGAAAATATTTTGATACCCGCAGTAGCTAGAAGAGCGGTGCATGTTGATTCAAGCGTCAGCAATCTTGTATTCCTTCATGAACAAGCTAGATATGGCAGCCACAATACATTCGGCTGTGCAGAGATAGTAAACACGGTACAAAGCCTTCATATAAGCTTCTTGGACACCAAGCTTCAACTCAGAATCCAATGTCTGCACTGCGCTGAAGTCGGTACTCAGGGTGTTGATCAGCTCAGAGCCTCCAGGTGTATTTTTAAGAACGCCGTGCAGATTGGTTTTGAGGATACTCTGAAAAACTGCTGTGGAAGTTGTTAAGCCGATGGTGGTACCAATGGCTCGTACACGGTAGTCATCGTTGATAGCACTGAGAGTCCCCATTAAATTTGTAACCCAAGCAGCGCCAAATCCTATCCCGGTGAATGCAAGATATAGAAATGGTTTCCAAGATGGAGAGGGCGTGCCTAGTATCACTAATAGGCTGCTTCCTAGTAAGTTGAATATCTCAGCAAAGATATTTAGAACATAGTATTGCCCAGTAATCTTCACGATGAAGCCAACAGCGGAAAGCGTGATCTGCTGCAACTTGAGGGATGAATCGGAGGCCATTTTGTACGGTTGATAGACCCATCACTTAGATAGATTGGGACATAGAACTGAACGCTGAAGTAGGAGCATACGCTGAAGAAATTATAAAACGAGGGGAGAAGCACATTGCGCACGCGGAAAAGCCTCAACGGAATCAAGGGCTCTTTAGCAAAGTAGAGTTCCCAATACAAAAAAGCGGCGAAGAGTACAGCTCCAGTTGGCAAAGGAGCGTGGACAATCGACGAGTTCCACTTTGAAGTACTTCCGGAATTAAGTCCAAGTTCAATCAATAGTAGGACAGCTAGGACAGTGATTCCGCCGACGTAGTCCATCCTTCGCCAGCCCGATACCTCCGACTTTTTTCTTGGAATTTGAACGAGAAACTTGGTTGCCACAGTGCAGATAAACACCAAGGGTACTTGGATTAGGAAGGCCCGTTCCCAGCCGATAGCATCATTAACACCGCCTCCGAATGGTCCTCCGAGGGACAGGGAGACACCGAAAATGATGCCAGCCAGTCCTTCAGTCACACCTCCATTACGCAGCGGGACGAGATCGGCTTCAAAATGATGCGATGGGGAAACACGTACCCAGCCTTCCCGAAGCTTGGACATTTTTCGGTACGGAATATTACAGTGTATTAAAATGCCATTAAGGCCCAAGGCTTCAACTTTCAAATCGCAATGCGTCTCGCAGTCCTTTGACAACACTTCAGTCATCAACATGGTAGCACTTTCTACAGAGACACTACAGACGAGTGTATACTTTCTGAAAAGGAATAATCTGTATAACGAGGAGAAACCCTATTCACTCCGCTTTACCCCTCCTGAGAATTTCCCAAGATCCAACATCACACTGGAGAAACATGATGTAACCATTCGCAACATCAGGCCCAAACTGAAAACCCTCTCTTTTGAGAAGGACGGCTTGACAATAATGAATCTCGAAAGCCGGATGAGCTATGATGACTTTGATAACGAAGAAAAGCTGATCAACATCTATTTGCGGGAAGTTGCCGATAGCCTATGTGCTTTTCTAGGTGCAGTACATGTTCAGATCTTTGAGCATACAGTATGCAGACCATCTGGCCTGTTTATGATTATGATTATTGACAAAGAAAAGGTCCGGAAGCGGCATTCCATCTTCCCGGTCTCAACAGGAGAACCGTATAAATACAACCAGCCAACTTCGATGGCCCATGTAGGTCGGTATATCAGCAGGTATATTGGTACCAGCTACTGATCACTCTTCTAGATACAACTCCTGAGTGGGCCCGGGACATGGTTCAGAAACTAAATAGAGATCAGGCGGATGAGATATTGAAATATCGAGTTCAATGTGTCAAGTCAGTGCAATGTTTGATGCTTCAACTCTCACAGTAATTGTACTGAAGATTGTTTTAAGCGTCTGGAAACCACTGAAAGGCCCTGTACAGGACTGGCCCTTAGCAATGTGCGATCCACGCTCAATCAAACCCGAGACAGATTTGGAACCCTGTGATTTAGTATACCCAGGTTCGCTACCGTATAAACATAACACAAAGCCCGGATATACTAAGAAATTCTCAGATTACGTCGTAGAAAATCGGCAACTATACTACTCACTGAGGCACGAGTGGATGTATCTCGCCGATCAGCAGCCGTCTGAGGCGTGGGTATTTCTACAGTCAGACACGACAGCAGACGTTAAATCTGGTTTGTTACCTTCCCCATTTAAACCCAGGTATATTGGTGGGTTTACTAAATATCATGGTTTTTAGTTCCGCACACGGCTTTTCCAAATCCATTGGCAGGCGAGGATGCTGTTCCAAGAGAAAGTATCGAGGTTAGAGCCTTGGTTTACTATGGCGGCTTTGCAGACGAGTAGGCTTATAGAAATACAAAGTGCCCTTATGCGGTATCAGACTTTCGAACTGGTTCTTGCAATTCCATATGACAAACTAGGTTTTCTAAGAGATCTATCATCCTATATATGTCGAAGTATCCAATGACAGTGCATAAATGCCACAAATGAGGCGATGTCTAGACATGGTTGAATAGAAGCAAGGAAACTCCGCGCCGCGCCGCCAAGATAAAATGGTTGGTACGCTAAAAGGCTTTATTGATGCTCATATGCTTTCATGCAAAAATTCCTTTAAATGAGGCTAGGCGATCACAGTCTTGCTTGCGGCCAGATGCTGGCCTCAACCTATTCCATCCTATGATCCTTCACTGGCCTCTCTATTCGAATATCATGAGTCTTAAGTAGACTTTGAGGTCTTTGCGCTCTCTTGTTCCAGCACCCACCCATCACGGACGAAGAAGTTTCCTGCATTGCCATCGAACACCATTATTTCCCCCTTCTTGAAGCCGAATATCTGGGCTTGAGGCTGAGACTCGCGAGGCGCAGGCCAAATGGCCTTCCACGGCTGGTTTTTAGCAGTTCCCTTCTGAGTGGATTGTTCCATATTGAAAGGAAGTTTCGTGGCTTCTGGAATGCGCATTAGCAACCGTTCAAAAGATAATTCAATTGCAGAGGATAGATTGCCCCCAACCTTTGCACAAATTTTTTCCGGGAGCGGAAGTAGTGTGGTTGACTAGCAATTGCGGAGGTTCAATCAGCACTATCAATGTTCCTCTTTGTATAAACTGGACTCAAATGGAAAATCGGTCGTGTGACAGCGGGTGGTTTTGAGGTATATCGTTGATGAAGGCCGCATATCCAGTTGTCACTCTGCGGCACGCCGTTCGACGATGAGGGGTTAAAAGGTGTTGTCAAATCACGGAAGGTGTTGGGCGCCAACTCGGGTCTCGCGGGTGACCAAAGCGCCCGAGCATCACGATGTGACCATGATTCAAGGTGTGCTACTTTGGACAAGAATAATAATGAATGACTTGAGGGTGTCGCAACTTCGGCGATTAGCGGTTTAATTATATAAGCTTGGCGCCGTAGCTCGAGGCAGTCCACTCACGCTCAAGCACGTTTACTGCATGCATACCCTCTCAAACCAATCTAAACATACAAAACGCCCAAAGATAAAACCCAAACAGTCAATGCCCAACTCCTCTGTCCGGGTATCCCGGTCATAACATGCGAGTGACCAGCAGTATAATTACATTAATCTTTCTAGAATGTTATTGGCCCTAGAACATTCTCTGCGCTTTTAGTATTCGAGTTGGAGAGGTGATCAACAGTGATCCCCCAGGCCGTGTACAGTTCTTCCTCCAAAGGCACTACAATTTCATCATATACTGCCTGGCGAACCTCTTCATCTCCCAAACTCGGCCTTTGCAATTTAACAAGAAATTTGCAGTCGATACATGCTTGAATAATTTTGAAGTAACTGTTGTACATATTATCATGAGACTCCTCCAGTATGCGGGAGGCAGTAAAGAGGTCGGTATTAGCGTTCACTTTTCCGTCGTTTAAGTCGGCATCGGCTCTCTTGGATTCAATCGGCACACCTAGTTCTATCTCCAATAGTAGGATACCTAGTGCTAAGACAGATGGGCAGGGGTGGAGCACATATTTTGACGAACCCCCTTGCGCAATCCGGGACGTAACAAAACCCTTAGACAAGTAGGGCCGTTCCAGGTCCAGCTTAGCAGCTCCATCGCGTTCAATCGTTTGGTGAAAGAATTCAATATGCTCTTTATTCCAATCCTCGGCCATCCAAGGACTTCCGCAGTACTGAAGCATTGTATGAGCGAGAATGACGGCAAGGATCCTCTTTTGCTTGAGTGTCATTTTTCCTGTGTTACGGAGGAAAGCACCGAGAGAAACTGCCGGTCCTGATTCAAGACCCCATAGACGTTTCGGCTTAGAATTTACCTGCCATAATTGTTCGCCATCATATTGCATGCGCAGACTGCAATTATTCTCTTGGGCAAACTCTAGCAGCTCACAAATGTTATCAATCCTTTCTTTCGTTTGCGAGTCTGGAGAGGCCGGTTCAGCAAAACTATCGACTCTAGGTCGAGGAAGAATTCCATCTGCAAATCTAACGCACAGACGGGGTTGAGACGAGAACCTTCGAGAATGGCCAAACATTAGCGTAAAGCTCAGGCTGAGCCGAATCGGAATTTTAACTCACGAGTCAGGGACTATAGCAATACTGCTTTCTTGCCATTTTCTCTGGTTGCTACCTTCCACATGCTTTCTCGACAGAAGCATATCCA
>Ga0307507_10005436_pt1 | contig 20937 bp, 14 predicted proteins | sample 7_EM_MG_FD_207223 | JGI IMG/M metagenome (GOLD analysis project Ga0307507, IMG submission 207223) | Populus trichocarpa ectomycorrhiza microbial communities from riparian zone in the Pacific Northwest, United States - 7_EM | ecosystem: Host-associated > Plants > Roots > Unclassified | place... | reverse complement strand
CAGGGGGTGGTGCGCTCGGACAGCAGAGCATAATTATTAAGTACAATTGCATACAAATTTATTAGTAATCTACATTATTCAAATGGAATCGCGTCCAGCAGTCCCTCCTTATTCTGTAAAGTCGCGATTTGTAAGGGAGGGGACTGCTAGACGCGATTCCATTTAAATAATGTAGATTACTAATAAATTTGTATGCAATTGTACTTAATAATTATGCTCTGCTGTCCGAGCGCACCACCCCCTGCTAGCGTAGGCAAAACCCACCAGACGAAGGGATAGGAAACAATTTCAACCTTTATGCTTTGTAACTACTCAACCTGAATGATAAATTATAGAACTAGATTTTATTACCTCTAGCTATACATGCAATGATCCTATTTAGGCCCTTTTGCGCGTGACTACTTGGGTTTTGGCAAGAAATAGAGCTTTGCCAAGGGTGTGACCAACTCATTTTCTACTCGGCCCCACTGCCACATTTTTCGCGGGAACAATATCAGCGCAAGACCTCACGACTTGGGCCCAATTGAGCAAGGTAAAGCCCCAGCCGCAGACATGACCACCATTATCAAAGTCCCTTGCTCCTCAGCCAACATTGGCCCCGGCTTCGATGTGATCGGTCTTGCGCTCAACATCTTCCTCGAGGTCCAAGTTACAGTCACCAGCAAGCCATCCTCGGACCATTTACTGCACTGCTGCCTCACCTATGAGGGTGTGGACGCAGAATCGGTGCCGCTCAATGCGGAACAGAATCTCGTCACTCGAACCGCAATATACGTCCTACGATGCCACGGCATACGCAATTTCCCTGTCGAGACGCATGTACATATAATCAACCCTATTCCGCTGGGGAGAGGGCTTGGGTCTTCAGGAGCTGCTATTGTCGCTGGCGTCAACATAGCGAACGAAGTTGGCAATCTGGGCCTCTCAAAAGCCAGGATGTTGGATTACTGCCTGATGGAGGAGCGACATCCGGACAACGTGGCCGCAGCGTTGTACGGAGGTTTCGTCGGGACATATTTGAACGAGCTGGCTGCTGAAGATCTTGCAAGGCTCGAGATTCCCCTCAGCGAAGTGCTACCCGAGTCCGCTGGTGGGGTGGATACCGGACTTCAGCCACCAGAACCGCCACACGATATTGGACATTTCAAGAAGTTCAAATGGGCACCAGAAATAAAATGCATTTGTGTAATACCAAACTTTGAGGTCTCGACGGCTAAAGCACGAGACGTGTTACCCACAACGTATTCGCGGAAGGACATCGTATTCAACATGCAGAGGCTAGCCCTACTAACAACCGCACTGGGAGAGTCACCACCCGATTCAGACATGATTTACCGAGCTATGCAGGACAAGCTGCACCAACGTTACCGCAAGACCCTCATCCCAGGGCTCACTGAGATTTTACAGTCGGTCACCCCACAGTCACACCCCGGACTTCTAGGTATTTGCCTGTCCGGAGCTGGCCCGACTATCCTGGCTCTCGCAACCCATAATTTCGACACCATTGCGAACCATTTGATCGAGCAATTCAAGAAAGAGAATATCGCATGCGCTTGGCGTCTGCTGCAACCGGCCGAAGAGGGCACAACCGTGACCCGCACCACACCCACATCCAGAGAAACCCAAGAATCTCTTACCTACGCCGCTGCGGGTGTTAGCATTGATGCTGGCAATGCTCTTGTCAAGCGCATTAAGGCTGCAGTAGCTAGCACCAAGCGGCCCGGCGCAGACGCCGAGATAGGGGGATTTGGTGGCATGGTTGATTTGCAGCAAGCAGGATATACCGAGTCGCCGATTATTGTCGGCGCAATTGACGGCATAGGAACAAAAGTCAAGATTGCGTTCGAGATGGGTAAACATGACACCGTAGGCATTGATCTGGTCGCGATGAACGTGAACGATTTGGTGGTGCAAGGCGCCGAACCGATCATGTTCCTAGACTACTACGCATGTAGCACGCTAGACGTGGACAGTGCGGCGAACTTCGTCGGAGGCGTCGCGGACGGCTGCCGAGAAGCAGGCTGCGCGCTTGTGGGCGGCGAGACTGCCGAGATGCCAGGGTTGTACAAGGAAGGGGAGTATGATGCGGGCGGTGCTGCAATTGGAGCGATCAAGAGGGGTCGGACTATATTGCCTGACAAAAACGCGATGGTCGAGGGAGACGTGCTGTTGGGCTTGGCGTCGAACGGACCGCATTCGAACGGTTATTCACTTATACGGAAAATTGTCGAACGGACAGGCCTTTCGTTCCATGATGCTGCCCCGTGGCGTAAGGCCGAGACCGTTGGTGCCAGCCTTTTAACGCCTACGAGAATTTATGTAAAACCTCTGCTAGCAGTTGCGGAGAAAGGCTTGGTCAAAGGCATGGCACACATCACAGGCGGCGGCCTTTTAGAGAACATCCCACGAATGCTGCCAGACCACCTTTCCGCAGACGTGGATGCTCAAACATGGCCAGTGCCGGAGGTCTTCAAGTGGTTAAAATCTTCTGGAAAGATTGAAGACCTTGAATTCGCGCGCGTGTGGAATACAGGTCTTGGAATGATCCTCGTAGTCGAGCGAAATAAGGCTAGCGAGGCAATTAAGGTACTCAAGGATACTGGTGAGTTAGTTTACGAAGTTGGAACGTTGGTGAGGAGGACTGGTGAGGGATGTGTGGTGAAGAATATGACTGTATGGAGTTAAAGCGACACAGAGACGGGAAGCATATGACGTGAACGGCATTATATGGCGTTATGGACGGGAAAAACATGTGGGAAAGTCTAGATATCGGGTTACGCCATGACTTTGTGGATAGAAGTGGCTTAGAATACTGTGATAGAAGTTAGGGCACCTCGTGCACGGTCCCACCTCGTGCACAGTACATATATTGGATCCCGCAACAGTCGCGATAGATTCGCGAGCACTGTCTGCCTTTTTGGCCATATGGCGATGGAGCGGACACATTACAGTACTAATATACATTTTTAAAATACTTATAACTTAATAACTATAATAACTATTTATATAAAATTTTAAATATAGCTTATTAAATAGTAAATTAAGCTTTTTATAAAAAAAATTTAAAAATTTAAAGCTAGCTTTACTCCTTTTATATATAATATTAAAAAATATTTTTAAAGGCCAGCGGTAAATTGACATCCCCTCCCCAGTTGGTTTAGTTCTTCCCTAATCAAGTTAGAATATTACGTGTGCTTGACTTGTTTACAAGTAATAGAGCCCAAATTAAATTTGGAACGCGCCAAAGGAGCCCTCAGCAAAATTCTCCTGAAAGGGCAAGTCGCCTAGGCCTTTGGTAAGCCTGTTGAATATTGCTGCCGACACTTTGTAAGTTATCTGTGGTAGTGCTGATTTCCACCACTACTTTGGGTGCTGCCACCTCTACTTGATGTGTAAGCTGCCTCCGCGGGCACGCCCGCGCCCACGCTCGCGCATAGTATATCCAGTATGTCGCTCGAATGTTGATGGCTCGCGGCGAGTCGATGTATCAACCCGATTAGGAGTTGCAGAGCCAGCTGGGTGGTGGGTTGAGAGCCATGGTAAAGGTAGGGATAGGTAAGCTAAATGCGAGGTGATGTTTTGGGTATGGGCGCGCGACGATTATTCGCGATGCAGATGTAAACAAGTCAAACGCACGTGATATTCTAACTTGATTAGGGAGGAGCTAAATCAATTGGGGAGAGGGTGTCCGGGTATCAGTTAGGGGTGTCAATTTACCGCTGGCCTAAAGTTGGACGAATCTTGATAAAGCGGGAGACTTGACGTTTGGAGGGGAACTAGCTTTGTCCCCCCTCGACATCTGGAACAAGGCACCCGAGAGGCAACGATTCTCGGAATTGCTCAATTAGTGCTCGCAGGCAAATACATCCTTCGTCCCGAAAAAAGGGTGCCGATCAAAACACCTCAACGTTCTAGAGCCGCGAATCAGCATTCTAGAAGCGAGCACAGTCAGGCATGTCAGCAGTAGGGAGCCAGGTACCCAAGTACCCAACAGTCACGGCTTCTCCAATTAGAGGCCCGAATAGTTGAGATACTGCCAGACTTCATATCGCGAGCGAGCACCTTGATAGCACTGGAATCATCCGAAGTAAATGGCTTGGGCGCCTAGATGCAGGAGGCAGGATGGCGTGCTTTTATGTGGAGAAAACACACTCGTTGCAAGACGCGTTTCAAGAACCTGAAAGCGTTGATATCATGTCATAATATTATTATGGGATTTCGTTGACGTGAAGATTCCATCATCCAGGTTGTCCCCATGCATAGTCCTTGCTTTCGCAGCGTTCGGGCCTGGAGAAGAATTTTCTTATTCCCTGCTCTCATCAACAGCCTGTTGCTTTGGGCTCTATGGGATCGATTGAAAGGCGTTGCTGCCTATTGATATAAATCGATATCAGCACCACCTTGGCTTGATAAAGCAGGCGTTTGACGAGCTGAAGCAGCGCCCCTGGCTGGCAATAAAGATCCCTCCAGCACATCAATAAGTAGGTAGTACATACCTCCGTGGTGGGATGCTCGCGGGATGTTCGCGGGCCTTGCTCTCATGTAAAAAAAAAGTAACCCAAAAGTACCACAGCCTTGCGATGAAAGCCGCTGGTGCCCGACACCGGTATCTCTCCTCCGTCTTATCAGAGCGCACGGCTGAGGCCGCAGTAGACCATCCTCGTCGACTTTGGTGGGTGAAAAGCTTCTTTTCTAGGCTTTGACGATTCAAAGCAAGAGGCGCGTTAGCCACAAGTGCAAGCCGTGCAGCGCAGAGCTGAGCATGCCCTGTACCCGTCCCACAAAAATGTGCTAAATGTGCTAAATGTGTGCTGCAGGGAATCTGGTTTGCGTCCGCTGTGACTCTTCAGTCTGCTCGGCCGGCGGTGCTTGGGAGGTTTTGCAGGCCAGTCGTACGGGGCTGCCGGGGCACGCCATTAATATTCCCATCCCACGGTTCTTGCCCGTTCGCGCAGTTCGCTGTAAGCTGGTGCGTCTCACAGACCGCCAACCTAACAAACGAGAATCTTCTCAGCTCTTTGTAGTACTTCTGCTACTTCCCACCCTCCCTTCCTCTCTCTATCATGTCTGCCCTTCCCGTCTCCTCCCACGGCCACCCAGAGAATACCACCACTGCTTCCACCCAGACTACTGAGAAACCTGCCACCTCCTCGCACCTTCCTGCTTCGAAACCAGATCCCACCCTCTCCTCCAATGCCTCCCAAAGAGGACTCTCCGCCGCCACCACCGCCGGCTCCGCCGAACTCTCCGGTCTTATGATAAGACTGCGGCAAGCGCTCCGCCAGTTCCCAGACTTCCCCTCGCCGGGCGTTCTGTTTGAAGATATCCTCCCGATATTCGCCAACCCGTCTCTCCACGAGGCCCTGCTACGCGCCCTCGAGCTACATGTGACACAGGTGTTCCCAGACGCACAGAAGCCCGACGTAATAGTTGGATTGGAAGCGCGAGGTTTCTTGTTCGGCTCAAGCCTCGCGCTGCGGCTGGGCGCGAGCTTTGTACCCGCTAGGAAGAAGGGAAAGCTGCCCGGTCCATGTGAGACGGCGATGTACCAGAAAGAGTATGGGGAAGACTTTTTTCAGATGCAGAGTGACGCTGTCAAGCCGGGGCAGAAGGTGCTGGTCGTGGACGATATAATTGCTACTGGTATGTTTTGATTGCTTTAATACACGATCCAAGTAGTGGACTGACGAACGGGTGGAACAGGCGGTTCAGCTGCGGCTGCTGGATCGCTGGTGAAGAAGCTCGGAGGCACGCTTATGGGTTATAGCTTCATTCTTGAGCTTGACTTCTTGAAAGGGCGAACGAAACTGGATGCTCCAGTATATACACTGCTGTCGAGCCAGGAGGAGAAGTCGTAGGGCCCAGTCAACTTGATGAGAAGGTACCAAACTCCTCGATAGCGGCCTCTACATGTCTCGGATTCGAGACGGAATATTGCATTGGGGAAGGCGTTCTCTATTCTCTGTGTTTATTCATCTACACTGCATAATAATATCCACAGCGCAGATAGGGAGTGGATGCCCACGATGCACGCTTGGCATCCTCACTCTCGGGGATCTAATGAAGAGCTGCATCTTCCCATTTCTTTTCTCCTACATACTCAGATAGACTGGGCGTGTCTTGGTCTATCGCCCAGCAAAATGTCACTTTTTCCTGCCTGCGCCGCATAATCTCGCAGTCTAGTAACACGCGTTGCGCAAAGCCCTGCAGGCGGAGCGATCGGCAGCAATTATTTTTTTTTGCTCCGTCAGTCGAGTACCCCTCGATTTTGGCCCCGCCCTGGCGAAGACGACCCAGACGCGAGAGCCCCCCACCTTACCAATCTGACGAAGCCACGCACCGAAATCCTTCTCCAGAGTCCAGCCTGCGATGCTCTGTCGCGCAACCACCATTGCTCGATACCTGACCCCCGTATTCTCTCACTCGCCAAGTTTCAGCTCTCGCAGCCAATTACACGCCCGGGAAATGTCTGACATGAAGAAGGTCTTCACCGCTAAAGCTTGTCCCCGTACGTAACACTCCCACTCCATGCGCCGCGATAGCAGAGCGACTTAGCTGACACGCGGAACGCAGCTGCTGGCCCCTACGTATGTGCTCCCACCCAGTTTGCAAAGCCCCCTTCCACTCAGGAGCACGCGCGGAGTGCATGGAGCGCCCGCGACATGGCATCCGGGACGCGCTCCCCGCCGCGCGCCACCTCCCCCGCAGCGCCTCCCCCCGGCCGAGCTATCGAATGCACGGCAGGCATACGCCGGAGGATATAATCTCAATCCTGACCTCGGATTGGGGATCGCGGATTGCAGACTTGAAATTGGGCGTTTAGGTGCAGTGCTGATGATGTTGTTAGACGCAAGCTATCGCAGCCGGCCCGCATATCTTTGTCTCGGGACAGATTCCCGCGGATGCGCAAGGCAATTTGATCGAGGGCAGTATTGCGGAGAAGACGGAGAGCTGCTGCGAGAATGTAATGGCGATACTTGAGGAGGCGGGGAGTGACATCAGCAGGGTTGTTAAGGTGGGTTAAGATTTCTCTCCCTGCCCCTGGTAGTGAGGTCGCGGAATGGGATGGTAGTCAAACAGCTTCATGGCAATTAGCTTAGGTGCTTTGCGTGGCTTGGTTTCACGCAAAATGTTGCTGGATACTCTTACTAGGATTTGCGGGCTCCTGCTAACTATTTGGGAATCTAGACAACTGTTTTCTTGGACGACATGGCCAATTTCGGCGAGATGAACGGCGTCTACGAGAAATTCTTTGCGCATAAACCTGCCAGGAGCTGTGTCGCCGTAAAGCAATTGCCTAAGGGAGTCCCTGTTGAGATTGAGTGCATTGCCCTTGCTGGGGGTTCAAGCAAGCTATGAGCATCGTGAAAATAAAGCCGTATGCCATTGACCCGGAAGACAAAGACGGCCACACATCATTGGTAGATTGAACAACGAAATGCATAAGCTGGAAAAGTGTCAGTTCCACAAATAGATAATATTTTATCGAATCCGTTCTACTAGCTAGAGCCAAATCCGTCTGCTCCCTATAAGTCGAGGCGATTCTATCCTCCCTTACTTCGCTTCCAATCACCTTTCGCGTTGGGAACCGGCGGGTCGGCAGTGGCTGCTCAACACTTCCGTCCCCTCCACCTTACTCCCTGCCTTTCACAATCGCTATCTGGATGCAGCAGAAGTGTTTCTTTCTATCCCCGCAGCTATTATCAATGCGGGCTTGAACTTCTGCGGTGATAGTGCCTTTACCATGAGCCAGTTTGGCTAATTCCCTCTCTGCTCATTTGATGATACTTTTCAGAATGTGAGAAAACAATTGTTAGTCACAAAGTTGCATACACCAGTTTGCTAGATGTTGCATGCATGGTGGTTGCCTCGGAGGAATCTCCAAATGGCTTCCGGTCATTACCTCAGAAACCGTCATCGTAAACTGTATCCGAGGGCCACGCGGAGCGACTGAGAAGATTTCCCCACCACAACATCGACTCCGATTCCTTGCGATGTTTAAGAATTGTTTCAAAATACTCTCTAACACTACTTCAAGTCAGCTGACGCAGTGATTTAGGTTCGGGGTGCTCACGGCTCGAAAATGTTGCGGATGTAATGATCAATAAATGGAGCCCGAAAGTCTTCCATATTTGCAACCGATTCATTATCCAAGCAGTACGCAACTGCCTCCGTAAATCTATCCGAGCCAGACCTTTTTCTTATTTTCTGCAAGACCCTATCCCGAGATATTGTCTCATGCCCCTTTCCTCTATTCATAATGAATTGGATATTAGATTCGTTTGCTGAAGCTACTTTGGTCTTATCAATTTGTAGTGAGCAAGCCATTGTGAGCTCTGCCAGAGCCATACCCAGTAGCAATAGCTTTTTCTTGATTCCAAGGTCTCCATGGCAGTCATCCTTCTCAACGGCAGTGAGTGTATGTTGTCTATCGTTAAGAGGCATCTGCTCAAACCGAAGGCCGCAGCAGCAAGGGTGGGTGGTCCAATTCGTCTCCCAGAGTAAGATGGTCCAATTTACGAATCCGAATATTAGATTAGCGCGATCGCCCTCCCAAGCTTTGTATACTCCCTTGTCCCGCAAGATCCCATCCTGGAGAAGCTTCCTATACGAATGCGAACGTTGTCCAGTCGAGGGATCGAGAACTCCAAAGTTTTGCTTTGCCTTGTCCTTAGAGTCAGGTGTTGCGTCAAGCAGACCTTCAGTGATCGCTTTGGTCAAAGATGCGGCATCCGAATCAGAGTGGCGATGGTGGTATATCCGAATCCTTCTCGAGGCCCACTGGGACTGTTGGTCCTTCACGTGCAATGTGAAGTCTATACCAATTTCACCCATTGCATCCCATTGAAAAGCGTTACCTTTATTGTCAGGCAACCTGAGCTCCAAAGCCCATAATCGTGTCTTTTCTTCCGAGTCAAGACCCTTTTGCGCTTCGTGTACGCGTCCCGCAAAGCTTGTAAGGCCTTCTACAAACTTCATTAGACGCTCCACCCTCCTCAACTCATCTCTAGTTGGGGGATCGGTTGAGTTACTACGTTGCTGCCGTCTAAACTGTATCCGGGAGAACTTGTCCAAGTTATCAATAGCCCTGTTCAGGTCATCCAGCTGCAGCCTTAATTTCCCGCTTTTATATAATGCGAAAGCGATTTTTTGAGTAGGAGCTATTTGCTTCAAGCCTGCAGTAGGTTGGCCGTTCGCTACAGTCGATACTTTCCCATTAGCTTTTAGTCGTGCTTTCGCGTTTTTGGAGGAGCCTTTCATCGTCAACACGGACCAGGCGCGCTTGACGACGGCCTTTGCTTTCCCAGAATTTCCCCCGCCCCCCTCGCCACGGAGTTCTCTCCCAATCTCATCACATAGCTTTCCCGTATCTGCACACCAGTTCTTGATTTCCTCATAGCTGTCTCCCCAGAATGCTTTGTAGGCTTCGTTCGAGAAGCCATCCCACCTCGTCTTCCAGTCCTCCAGTTAGGCCTCGCACTGCCACAGCTGTCGCTTGAAGTCGCTAAGACGCCCTGGACAATTCCGATAATCGTGACCGGCCTGCTCAAGTAAGGTAATAGTTTGTAGTAAAAATCCAAGAGTGCTAAATGCTAATCCGGTTGCTGTACCAACTATAGACAACGGATCCATCATCGCGTGGACAGGAGAAGTCACAGGAACCTTGAGTTGAACGGGTTGGGGGCCTCTTGAGAAGACCTTCCTGAAACATGCGGCTCAGCAAACCTTTTGGCCTTTGCTCCGCCAGGACCGCCCTCTCAGCATGATTATTAGCGAGAAGGCAACGAGGCTTTGTAGAGCAGCTCCAGAGTTGCGGTGTCGGCGTTCCTCAGCTGGAGCATTGGCAGGCCGGCTTGAAGTCCTTTAGCGAAGTATTGGCAAGCCACCCGGTCAGAACCCGCAAGGGTTTTGACCGCTACCTGGGTTATGACCGCGCTAGTAGACCGCTTTCTTTTTATAGCTAGCTTATTGTGTATAAAGTATACTGCCGCTCTAGGCGTCAAGCAAACTTTAAAAGACCGCCAAGAAGGTGGCAGAAGAAGCTGCTCTGCTAGAGGACCCCAGGAAGGGCAGGTGGACAATAATACCAGCATTTAACTAGCGACATTTGGGGGCCAATTTGACGAATTTTGGTGTTCAAATCAGTCATAACCCAGGGAGCGGTCAAAACCCCATTAACTTAACCACGTTAGGGAATATGGTCAGCAGCAGACTTTTGACTGAGGATGAATTCAAGAAAGGCTGCCGCCATCTAAATACACATCACCTATGTCTCGTATCAACGAGAACTTGATCGGCATCTCGATTCATCGACTTTACCGGTCCATCAAGGACCTGGTCAAGGCGGCACTATGGACAACGCGACCCCCGATGGCTCGCAAGGCCACGCTCCTCTTGTTCTTTCGAAGCTTTTTCAGCAGATTGTTAGACGATTTCAAGCCTTGTTGGACAACAACCCACATGCTGTGAATGATTCAGATTTCGCCCGCATGCTGGACGATATGCTGTTGAAGCTAAGACATTGGAGTAATGAAATTAAATTCGATCGAGGAGTACTCGATCTGCTTGAAATGAAATCGACCAATCTTACACAAGCAACGCAGTTCTTCTTCGGAGATATTGACTTCAATCTGAGCAAGGTAGAGCAGGCTTGTAGTAATGCAGAACATTCTTCCCAAATGTATGTAATGATAATATTCACACACTTTCAAAAAACAGAGGACTGAAATCAGCGCTACTCGAGGCTCAGAGCCGAGCTACTAGACCAGCTTCAGAAATCTGTTGACTGCCTCAACGGCCAAGTTGCGCCGTTTTTATCTTTTTTGTCGGTCGAGACCAAGGAGGGCGCTGTCTGGAGGCTTCGAGAGGAACTTGCGAACGCCCAAAAAAGTCGCACAACGGAACCGGTTTCAGGACCCTCAGCATCGAAGGATCCTACACTGCGGCTTCGAAATACCAGTCTACCATTACCTCACAGCGCATTTCCGCGAACTTCCGTTGTTGATAATTCCGACTCTCATCCTCTTAGCCCGTGGTCTAGGAAAGTTATCCTCTCACTTGGTATATTAGATCGAAGGAATTTAGTTTGCGTCAGAGCGCTAATATACTATGTAGATGGCGGTGGGGTTAGAGTATACACGTCCTTACTTATCCTGAGAAATATCATGGATCTCGTTGCGTCGATTGAGAGTAATTCACCACCTGAAGAGGACGTGAGTATTTTACAAGTCTTGCCTCCTAACCGCCTTGTAACAAAACGTAGTTGAAAGTTACCACCTATATGCATCCACTTCATACGAATGAAACAAGCGCAGACTATCCTTGGCTTGGCCGTTCTCTGACAAATGCAGCGGAACAACGTCTCGAAACGGATAATACACCGCTAGACCCCCGGAGCTTCTCTAAAAGGCCTTCGGTCTTGCTAAAGTCCAATTTTCATCCTAGCCATTACTTTGACTACATCTTTGGAGCCGGGACCGGTGGGTATGTGTCCGGCAATCATCCTCACAACCCCGATGTCATTTTGCTAATCTTCCCTAATAGCCTAGCTGCTATTGCACTGGGACGGATGCATGTTTCTATCAACGAAGCTCTTAAGCAGCTTGACATCTTAGGTAATGAAGTCTTCGGTAAATGGTCAGCCGTCAAAGAGGCCCCCCGAGTTATGATGCAGCCGTATGTAGGAGTAACTGGCGTGTCACTATTCGGCGCTGATATGATACATGAGCATACCCTAAACGGGCTTGAAAAAGCACTGGAGAACATCATAGGAGATTATAAAGATATTGGAACGAATCATTTATGCCTCGACGTGAAGGAACAGTCATTTCGAAGTGATTCGAAAAAATGCCGAACGTAAGCTGAATACTTATTTCATCCCGGAATAATGTAGCGTGAACGCAGCTGACATTCTATGAAGTGTTGTTGTAGCTCAAAACCTACGAAAAACGGAGGATACTAACTACTCAGGAACGGCATGCCTGTTTCACAGCTTTGATACTCTGCCTTCTATGCGACCGTCTTGTAGATTGGCGCCGATATTGCCGCCCCTCTTTGACGTTGCAAAAATTACTCTCGCAACCCAGAACCTGTTTCTACCTGTCAATATTGGATCTCTCGTCTTCCGAGACGCTACAAAGTTAGCAAATAACCCGTCCGTAATAGCTGTCGAAGAAGTTGAACTGCTCCACGAACAGTATCCACAGTTGCTGCTTTCGATCGGTAGTGGTGCGCCGGACCCACAGGACGATATGCACGAGCTGCAACAAACCATTGACTGGCAACGGCGTCGATCGGTCGCTTCAGGCTCATCACTTCAGTGGGTCCAATCAGACAATTTCAACAAGACTAAAATTCAGAGACGTCGACGCCGCATAGAAGCAGGCCCATTCAACGACATGGCAAGAGACCTCACTGTAAGGTCAGAGAAAATCCACCAGCATCTTCTATCAACATATGGTAGAAAAATCCCCATCCACCGTTTCAACGTCCCGGGTTTAAAAGATGAGCCACTTGATGAATGGCAGCCTGGGAAAGACGGGAGCCGAACAAAAGCCTTCTTAGAACAAGAAACCAAAACATACATGCAAAAGCCAGAGGTCCACGCACAGCTGTTAAGAGTGGCATGGGATCTAGTAACCATACGCCGCCGAAGAGTTGAAACCGAACGGTGGGAGCAATTCGCCACCGACTTCATCTACACCCGCCCCGAAAAGGCATGTCTCTCCAACGCCCTCTCCAGAATCTATGCCACCCGCGCAGACCTGCGCACGCATGGCATCGAGCAGCATTCCATCGAGCTCATCGCCGACTCCCAAGCCGGGCCCGGCAAGCCGGCCGAGCTCTTCTGCGGCCACGAGCCGTGCTGTACACGCCGTGACGAGGTTTTTAGCAGCCTCGCAGAGGTGGGCGCTCATCTTAAGAGAGAGCATGGGGTTGCGGGGGCACGGCTGATGCGTCGGCATGAGCTGGAGCACTGGCTGGATCAGGGGCGAGCGCTAAAGAGTGAGACGGAGGCGTTCAATGTGAGGCCGAAGCTGGAGCAGGATTTGAAGGGCAGGCCGTCGTATCCGGCGCGTAATGCGAATTTTCGCGATGTTGTGAGGCGGGGGAAGAAGAAGAGGGGAAGGAAGGGGTCGGGGGAACGGCAAAAAGGTTGAAAGCCCATTTACTATGTTCCTTCAGCATGAGTTAAAATTATCACGGAGCATGGGCAATCTAATCCCGGTTATTGGTATGTGAGAAAGGAAGTTTTGCAACTTGCATAATACTGCTATTCTAGCCTATGAAAACGTCTTCCGCCAATTTATGAATTAGGTATCGTGATTTCAGAGGACCAGAGAATCGAAAATCTAGCCATCGATGAGTTCCAACCTTCAATAACGCTCCTTTAGTTAAGACTATTGAAAAAGGAATGCGGGAACCAAATTTGGAAAAGTTGAATTAGGATTCTCCGACTTCTGTTTCACTATCTATATCGAAGCTGGATTGCGGAGGTAATGCGGGGCATTAAATCAAAAACGCTTTTGCTTGTAATCGTTCTTGCATCTAGGCGATGTTCAAGATCTTTGTTCGTGATAGTTAGCGGGCACAGAAACGGTCTTGGTTTAACGGCGAAATTCCAATCCCGACATGATGATCCGCCCTGTGGTGTGCGTGACCTGTCACCGGCTTAAGTTTATCAAATAAAGCCGTATCCAACGTTGTGACTCGACCATTCGGACTTTGAGCTGGGTAAGAATGCCTTCGATGGTTACTAAGCCAGGAGATACCCCTATTAGAAGGCTTGGACACAGTCGTTGAGACCAATGGGGAAGGGATGTTCGCTGGGATCTCTGGCATCTGAAGTGAAGCTTCGCCTGCTCATAGAGGCTCGTGGCTTCTGGGTTTGTTGCAAGTCGATCCCGCTCCTGCTTCTCTCTGACAAGATAATAGACAGAAATGAGTGGATAAAAGGCTTTGATTGGATCGCTGCCAAACTGCAAGTCTTCTGAACTTGGAGCTGTGAGTGTATCTTGGCTCGTCGTCGAATTCCTCCTCTTGTAAAAATTAAAACCAAACCCCCTCTTCTTCTCCGGATCTCTATTTGGGCCTTGGTTCTCGCGCTCGTATATAGCCAGTCGAACAGCCCGCAGGTAAGCTTGCGACTCAATCGCCTCCGTCAATTGAGCTTGTATCAATTCCGGAGGTCCAAAGTCGAAGCCGGTCATTGCTTGTATGACGGCTGGATCGAGGGGTAGCTGGAGGGGTCCGCGGGCTGGAAGATAGTTTTCTGGTGGAGATCCAAATCCTTTGATCATCCAAGGATGATTCATGATTTCTTGCAGACTTGCACGCTGCTTCGGGTCCTTGAGAAGCATCCGTGAAATCAGGCTCTTGAACTCTGCGCATCGTCATCACACATGCTAAGGCATTGTTTCGAAGTTGACCTACCAGGTGACAACCAATTTGGATAGTCCACAATTCCTTTTTTGATCTTGGCATGCAACGCTGGCATACTCCGATCATCAAATGGCACTTTCCCGCAGACCAAAACGTAGAGCACAATGCCAAAACTCCAAATGTCAACCTCTGGTCCAGTGTATGCCTTGGCCTGCAGTAGCTCCGGCGCTGGAAAATAACTCCCGCAAAAAGTTCTCAAATGGTTCCGTGGAGCAAATAGATTGCTCAAGCCAAAATCGATAATCTTGATATCACCCATCTCAGTTATCAGAATGTTCTCAATCTTCAGGTCCCGATGGACAATACTGTTTCGATGACAGTAGTCCAAAGCACTCGCGATCTGCCTGCTGAACTTCCTGGCCTGCTTCTCCTTCAACCTTCCATGAGAGATTACATAGTCGAGCATTTGTCCGCCATTTACATATTCAAAAAGCATATACCGGTGATCGGTCGTGCGTACAACGTCTCGCATAGCGCGTATGTATGGATGATCCAAAAGAGTGCCAATTGCGGCTTCTCGTGCTGTGCGGACCTCTTTCGAATTATCGGCTCGCTCTCGATCTGCTCGACTCTGATGGTGTCCATCGTTGGTGGACCCTCGGGGGACAATCTTGACCGCAACCTGATAACAGCGGTTAGTCGTGACCGCAGAAGTCAATCTGCTGTGAGGAATTCCTGTTCACCATCTTCCACCCTCTGAGCCAGCTTCACCTTGCCCATACTACCTGCACCAATCGTCTTTCCAAGAACCCAGTTTCCCGTTTGTGTAGGTATAACAGTCCTCGACTTCCCTGGCCTCCCCAAATTCAAAGCTGTCGCCACGGGAGCTGCACCTCCGCCATTTGCAACTGTTGTCGACATGACGGATGAATAGCGACTGTAGCAGCGCGATGATGGCCTGATGCGCAAGGCAGACGACGAGAGCTTGGCACAGGTGAACGAGAGAGGAGAACAATAAAGGTTAGAGAGAAGACAAAACTCTAGAAAGACGAATGGTAGAGGATATTTTGAATGTGGAAAGAATGGTGGGAGGAATTGCCTTTAACAGGCCAGAATTTAGTGTCAGCAGCCTCGGGGTTTTTGGCTACGTATAAAAAACAAAAAAACCTTAACTGGAGTGATCGCTGAGGCGAGACTCTTTACCTTAGAAGTTACCCAGCAAACTCATTACCTCAACAAGCTCATTACTTCAGCAAGCTCAGACGTGAGTCCGTTGGTTTATCTCAGTAAGCGACTCAGACAGCAAGGGCAAACTAAAGGCGCACTCACTAATACTAAAGCATCACTAGTCTCCATCCTAAAAAACGCCACTTTCTTTTAACCAATCAGCTATCTACCAACCTTAAGTTTGCCCTGCCGTCTAAGGGCCTTTGGTGCGGAACTCTATGGCGCTCAACTTCAATTTTCGCAATTTTGTATAAGAGACACTTCCTCCTGTATATTTAACTCCCTAACAATACCTTTTTAACCTAATAAGCTAATGAGTCGAATTAGACCAGTCTCCTCCGCAATTAATTACTTTTTTATAATAGGAATACCACTTCCTCACAAGTTACACACTTCTAGTATTTTAGTAGACACCAACGTGTTCTTATCTCCACTCTCTAATATTAACTCCATTTCCCCCTTAACACCGTCCTCTATATCTCCATCGCCTTAAAGGCAAGCAACTACACCCCTTACCAGTCACCAAAGGCGAATTAGGAAACAGCGAAGCCCTCTTTCCCAGCGCTAAAAGCTACGGGCAATATAAATACTATAGCAGCAGAACAACTTTAATATTAAGTAATTCCTTAAGGTATAGGTTATAGAGGGTGTTAATAGTAGATTAGGTAGCATCTATATTAGTTAGCGGCTCTTATTATTATATTCTGCTTTAGAACAAGTGGAGGTTTATACAGCCCTTTAATTAACTAGTTACGTATTAATAGGGGACATTTCCTTAACAAAACTTATCCAAGAACTTAATACACTGCTTAGGCAGCTATATTTTAATAAGTTTAACCACTCTACCTCTATAGAGAAGGTTAACTTCTCTCAAGTATTAGAAAAAATTAACTTAACTACTCCTATATAGACTACTCTGCTTAAAAAGCTTATAAGCAATTAACACTAAGGCTAGAGCAGTTATAAAGGGTTAGGCAATTCCAAGATAGTCCAGCAGCAGTTATATTTAATTACTTCTATTATCTATAGGAGTCATGCGCGGTCTACTACCAATTTCTTTATAAAAATGTTAGGAATATACCTACTTGGGAGCGGTGTCAAGCGTTAAGTTATTAAGGTATTAGCTAGGCTAGGTCTCTATAATAGTTATAAATATATTAATTAACACCTTATAGATATTGCTAATAATATAAAGGAAGGTTTAACCCCCTAGTCTATATTTTATATAGCTAACTAATAAAAAGAATAAGCTACTAAGCCTTATAGTTAATCCTTAAGCGCTACTAGTCTATAATAACTTTAATTTTAAGGACAATGTTAGAGATTAAGTACTTAGGTCTTCTAGAATAAGAATATATAATATAACCACTGCGCTTCTTATCCTTTACCCTAAGATTCTAACTACTAGCCTTAAGCAGTTAATATTTAACCCATCACAACTACTTCTTTTTAACAATATTATCTTATCTCTAGGTCTTTAACGGGACTATATCTTACAGCAGTTATTAATATACTTTATTACAACTACTATCCGCAGGCTTCATTCATAGGCAGTTAAATATATTTTTAGCAATAAGCCAAGTCTTTTTCCTATAGTACTAAAGCTTAACCTACTATCTCCTTAAAAGACTGCTCTATAACAGCTAGGTGCGATCTTTCACAATAAGGGTATAATTAAAGGTATATATAGTGTCCATCAGGATATCTAGATCCACAAACTTAGCCTTAAAGAGGATAATAAGTTAGGCCATTTTACCCAGTGCCTTTAGCTCGCCTAGGGCGATTAGAAGACCGTTTAATATATTAAGAGCGTTAAAACTAAGTAGTCTCTTACCAGTCAAGCTTTTAACCATTAGGACTAGTTGCTTAGGCCACCCACATTCTTTTATATCTTTTAAAGTTTTCTCTACCTTATAGTTTGCACTTACTGGGAAAGTCCTTCTAGCAGTTACTTAAAGGCTACACTCCTTTATAATATTGGCTACTAGGACCGGCATAGAATCTTATAAGAGAATGCTAAATTCTATCTTATCAAGCCATTAATTACACAAGGCTAGACAGCCTAAGTAGTCACACTCTAGTATAATATACTTAGTACTAAGGGGTGGTTCTAAGGGGTTAATAGCAAGAAAAATAATAGGAAAGAGTTCTATAATAATGCTATTATACAGCTAACTCTATCTCAATTTCTTAAGTTAATTAAGTGTATATAACAACAAGTATTTACCTACTCCGCTTAAACCGGTTAAGGGCATAATAATAAGGAGTTTTTTAGTATATATTAGTATCTCTAATAGGTTAAAGCTTTTATAGTCCTATAGCATACTATCTATTATAGCAATATTGGTCTAATCCACTAACTTATTAATTTACTCTCTGTCTAGTTCTATAGAGCTAAGCAGTCGCGGTATAGGTATAAGATGCTTTATCTTTAATAGCTTTTTATAGATTGGATTGCGACTGCTAAGCTTTAACAATTAATTCTTATATTAAGTCTAGTAAATCTGGCGGGTTAACTAAATACCTTTAAAGTAATTAATCTTGCCCTAGAGCATATTAACTACTACTATGCCGTTAATATAAAACTATATAAGAACTCCACTCACAATGTTAAAAAGACATTTAGATGGGTTATACTTGCTAGTTTATATATTTCTTAACTACGTGCTATACTAGAGACTTTATTTAGTCAAAAAGCTAATTCTAAACATAGTAAAAAGTCAGCACTCGCTAATATATTTAGTCTTACATACTATCTCTAGGCTAAGAGTTATACACATATCTAAGTAGTTAATAGTAATTATAACAGTTAATTTAAGTCTACTAATATTCTTATAAATAGTACAGAGCTTCTTAAAGAAAAGATTCACTTATTTAATCTTTAAAATGTTACTATACCTAATAAGATTATTTCTATTTTATCTAAAGATAAGGAGTAATCTACTACTACTACTAAGCTATTAGCACTTAGAGATTATATAGAGGCAATTAATAATATATTCTATACTAAAGATAAAGGTTATTAACTGCTTTACTTTAACTTTACTTAATTTAACTACTGCACTTCACCTCTTTAACCCCTTAACTACCTATTTGGCTTATCGCTCACCACCCCCCTAACTACTTATTTAGCCTATTGTTAACCACTTCTTCTACAACTACCAGTTAAAGACTGCCCTTATTTCTACTCTCCTCGCCTTATTTATTATAGTTAGCAACTACTTACTAACTCCTTACTCCTTGCAGTCTACCCCTTTAAGTCACTACACGATTCGTACCTAATATCTCTTATATTATTATTTTAAGAAAACCGTCTTACTAACTGCTTATAGTAGATTACTTATTATAGTTAGTATTTATAATCCTAATAGCTTCACTAGCCGTCCTAACTCCTCTCTTCTTAATATTAACTTTTTTAATGTCCTCTATCTTAACCCGTTTAAGACATATACTACTAGGTTCCTAAAGTTACGGATTTAACAGCTATCGCTTTACCTCTACCCTAATAGGCTCCGCGACTAGACTCCACCTAAGGGTATAAATATAGTAACTCTAAACAATATTAAGGACTAGTTAATAGGTACCTCTAATACTATTACCATAAATAGGTGGGCAGTAGTCACTTATAGGGGTTAAGTAGGCTAGCAGTTAACCTAGGACATAAACCGCGACCTAGTTAACCACTGTTAGCCTCTCCAGTTATATGCTATCCGCTTCAGCCTCTTAAATAGGCTAACTCAAATTAGTAGTAATAAGAGTGGTAAAGATACTAGTGAATTAATTACAATCAGTAGTAATAAGGATAAGGGTAATACCGGCTAGAAGCAGTCTCGGCAGTTTTAGCAGTTAGATAATAAGTAGTCCCCGCTTTTTAGGGAGAGATAATAACGTCTATATACCTTATAGGAGTTGCAGCAGTCCAACCCTATTAAGCTGTCGGATAACGAGGAGCCCATGCCTCTTAGGGAGAGGCAATAATAGCCATATACCTTCTCTATAGGTTAAATATTAACTGGTAAGAGTACTCTAACATTAACTAGTCATGGTTGTGGTGCTCTAGTATCTTATAGTATAGCCTTAAGCACGTCTACCTAACTACTACTAGTCTATCTAATAGAGGAACGTCAGACTAATCTTCTTAATATAGCAAGTCATCAAGATGCTATCATAATTAGCATTATACATAGGTTAACTGCTTTGGCGTTCCTTCCACCTTAATATATAGTAGTGGCGAGTCTCAACACTTACAATTAACTAAACTATTAAGTATAACCATTTAATCTATTCTCTAACAAGTTGCCACTATACGGCAATATAATACGCATGTTATTAATTTCCTTTAGTAATATCTTAAGTCTTAGTTAACTAGTTGGCTAGTTTACTAGCAACTCTAAGAAATAGGTAGCTTAGTTTTTAGACTAGATAAAGCGGCATAATAGTATACCTCTGCTAGTAAATTAACTAGCTCCTCCCAACTCCTTAATTTAGCCGCTCTTGCGCATGTCCATAAATCCTCGCTTAACTCCTTGGACTCCCTCCTAACGCTCTACTCTTTTAGCTTTAACCCCTTAGACTCCTTCCGCTTTAACTTACCAGCCTCTCTCCCAGCAGTTTGCTCCTTATAATTAGGCTACTTAAGATCCTCTATTATTAACTACTTAGGCTCCTCCCTAATTAACCCATTAGTCTAGGCCTATATTTATAGACGTATATAATAATAAGGAGCATATTTTATAAGCTGCTTAGAAATTATGCATATAACTAGTAGATTATAGTTTAGTAAATAGTTTAATAGATAGGTTTATAGTTCTCTTTTTAGGATAAATAAGTGGTAACTTATAGCCTTTAGAATAGTTAAATAAATAGGCCAATTAATTCCTTAACTACTTTCTAGTTTAATTTAATATAAAAGTTTACTTACATCGGGAAAATATTCGCAGGATGAGATTTAAGTAGACTTTGATTTTCGCGTTTTGTGTAATTAACATGCAATTTAACCAACTCGACACGCAATTAACTAACTTAATACGCAATTAACCAACTTAACACGCAATTTAACCAACTTGATATACAATTAACCAACTTAATACGCAATTTAACTAACTTAACATGCAATTAACTAACTTAACACGCAATTTAACCAACTTAATATGCAATTAACTAACTTAACACATAATTTAACTAACTTAATATGTAATTAACTAATTTAACACGCAATTTAACTAACTTAATATGCAATTAACTAACTTAACACGTAATTTAACTAACTTAATATATAATTAACTAACTTAATAACTTTAAAAGCTAACTATATATTTCTTAACACGC
>Ga0307507_10005435_pt1 | contig 20942 bp, 23 predicted proteins | sample 7_EM_MG_FD_207223 | JGI IMG/M metagenome (GOLD analysis project Ga0307507, IMG submission 207223) | Populus trichocarpa ectomycorrhiza microbial communities from riparian zone in the Pacific Northwest, United States - 7_EM | ecosystem: Host-associated > Plants > Roots > Unclassified | place... | reverse complement strand
CCCCCGATGCCATCGTCCTAGTAACTTCACCATCCTAATTCTCCTCCCTCCCACCAATAAATGAAGCAAAAAAGAGAAAAAAGCAATATAATTGGCAGGCAAAAAGAGAAAAAAAGCATCCTACAAGAAGGAGAAAAGTAAACGTACCCAAAACGCAAATGATGGATTAAAAAAAAAAAAAAAACTCCTTTTTTTCGCCAGGCAATCAAAAATAACAAATAGTTGGAAAAAAGGTAGAGAAAATTTGATTTGGTAAAAGGTGTAAGACGAACGTATCAAATATAGAGAAACGATTCGAAGAGAATAAAGGAGAAGGAAAAAAGAAACCCGAAACCATATTTTTTTTCCCCAACTTAAGAAATTTAAACCTTTCCAACAGATTTCCGGACGCCTGAGTACCCCGACACCTCTGTGCAATCGTGAAGATTCGTGATACGTTATCGATAAGGCAAAACAAAAACGAGAAGTAAACGGGAAGGGTTCCCGGCGTCACCTTTCCAAGGACGGACAGAGTATCAGAACAATATGCAAACTCCAGACGGCGATCTCCCGTTTTTCATCGAGTGAGTAAAAACGCGGGTTTGTGAATTAACCAAGGCTTTGGAAATCGGAGCCCAAGTATGTTCGACCATCTGGGATCATTGGATGCAGATCCTTCTCCGGTTTACCTTATCTGTTGGAACGGATCAAGGGCCACACTTATGCGGCCTTCGTTTTTGTTTTTGGCAAAACAGTTCCAGAATCTAAGAGTTTCGTCCCCGGCACCTGTGACGATAACCTGGCCGTCCGGTGACATAGCCAGGTAAAGTACACGATAAGTGTGACCTGTGAGGCTGACGACTTGACTCATACTAGGGTATTTCCAGACAACAATTTGATTTTCCGAGTACCCATGAGTACTGACTATCTCGTTGGAGTTTTTGCTCCAGGCAAGGTTACACACTTGGCTGCCGGTATCGATTTCGTTGATTGGCTGCCCAGTGAGAGTGTTCCAGAATTTTATGCGTCGATCGGCTGTCCCGCCGCCAGAAGCAAGCGTTCCATGTTGATGTGGCGACCACGCAATCGCTTTGACAGCAGCAGTATGTTCAGTAAATTTGTACAGTGGCTGCTCGTTAAGTTTGTCCCAAACAAAGAGCTTATTGTCGTTTCCACCAGACGCAAGTTGACCATCCTCGCAGTTCCACTTCAAACCACAAACTTCCTGCTTGTGCCCTGACAGTTTTGCAACATATTGAACAGGCGCTCGTACATCTCGATGATATATTGTACGGTCCCTCGAACCGGATGTCAAAATGTGGTCGTTCCAAGCAAGAGCTCCTAATTAAGTTAACAGTAGCCCCAAACGGCTTGCAAGGACGAAACGTACCAACACGTGCAGTGTGTCCTGTCATCACGCGCAGGCGACGGCATTCTTTGGCATCCCAGATTTGAACGTACCCTTTGTTTGTTCCGATCGAAACGTGAGATCCCTGACAAAAATTATCAGCATTCTCGCTAAAATTAGTTAGAAAAAGCCGACTACTTACTCTCTGAATCCAAGATACACTAGTTACAGTATCATCTGCTCCCAAATCACATAACTTGGTCACCATGCCAGATGCTGAATTCCACATATAAACGCAGCTGCCCAACCCAACTCCTAATATATTCGTACTTCCCCAATCCACTAAATTCAGATAAAAATCGTCGGCTAGTTCGGGTGCATCGAGTACTTTATAGGGTACTTTGCTAACAGTCCTCGGCTGTTTCCGTGGCGATAACAGCATGCGTTGGCTATCGAACCTTACAGGAGACAGGGAATATATCTCAGATCTAGTATCAACTTTCGGCCCATGTCGAGTTTGAGGAGTTCGAGTTTTCGGTGACATGTATGTAAATAAATTTTTCGAAGGTGTTGAGGGAGCTTTTGTAGATGAACCATTACTTGTTGGGGGTGTGCGTGCTCGAGCCTCCCGAACAGCAGAGTTACGAGTGCTTAGAGACGCAGGCGTAGATTGGGGTATCTCATTATGGAAAAGCTCTGACCGAAGAAGTGTTGAAAAGGTACGATTTGCTTCTTCGGCTATACGTTTAAGAATAATTAGGATGATTTGATCACTTTTCTCTCGGAAAGGAAGTTGGTAGCTTACTCTTCTGAAAGTGAAGTTCACCATGAGGTGTTCTCTTCTGGGGTTTCTGGGGTGTTGAGGGCGATCCTTCAGCATGCAGTAAACTGTAACTTGCCTGCAAATCAATGCCTTCACGATTTGGAATAAACCTATACATATCGCCACTTAGCTCTCCACCCGTTCAAACCACCACATTCTTTACCCAAAAAACCATCATGAAAGGAGAAATGCCAACATACCGATCACCGTAGATTACTCGCTGCCGCTTCCTGCTCGGTGAAGGTGCCGGTGTCGCTACAGCATCGCTTAGGGCCGCTCTCAGGGCATCGGCATCGGGACCAACTGTTTGCTTCGAAGCAGGTGACTCCGTCGGGGTCTTTGGCGGTTTCGAGGTGCTGTGTCGAACCCGATTCTCGAATTCGGAACCACCTCTCATGGTGGAATTGGGGGAGCTAGCGGGGCCTAACGGCAGCTAGCTTAAGAGGTGTTGTAGCGATGATAGGAGCGTGCCGAGGTGAATAGTATGAATCGCGCCAGAGAACAGATCTAGCGCCAGTATCTAACGGACTGACTTGGATCAATTGTCGACGGAGACAAAGTTCTAAACGTTGATGAGGGTGGTTGCGGAGGGGGTGTGCGTGGTTGTCGTGCAAGTAGGGGTGATGATGGACAGGCGAGGTGGGCGATGGGGCGCGGTTGCGAAAGTAAACAAAAACTGGGCAACCAACAATCAATGCGATCCAAAGGGGAAGTTAGCCCCCTCTGTTTGAGAGGAGTGCTGAGCAATACACCCTGCGTTGTCCTGGGAACCTTACATGTGCTCCCTTCTATTCCTCAACCGCCTCTTGAAATTTCCATGGAAGCTTGAATAAAAAGTAATTATAAAGGCCGATTAAACACCAGTGAGGTGCAAATACATTAAATCTATAGCTGAAGAAAATACTCCAGGCGCCTTCGTGCAATACCCGTATATTTTCAAATTGTGGAAGCTTGCATCTGACAACATCTGGGCATACTGGTACAAGTACTGTACTAGTACCTTAACTCACTGGCTGAGTGCTGGGTTATTGATGTTGCCGCTTTAAGATACCCGATATCCAATAGTTCTACTGGTAACCAAAACAATAAATAGCACACGACGGTATTGATACCCTGGTTTCATGTACAGTACTTTGGTTCAAAGACTTTCCACGAGACGAAATCCAAATTTATCTCGATAGATGTTTGAATTCGGGGAAAGAATTATGATGCTTTGGAACAATAGTGTCCTATCATACTGTACCATACGTATCACAAGTGGCAGGATCCGCTCTTATTTTCACGGCCTTGATAAAAACTTATTTCAATTAACCTTTTGGTTTGATGCTAGCGACACCTAAGATGAGAGAACCTTTGAGAATGTTTCATCTTATGATGTTTTAGATGAAGAATAAGAATCTCTTATCAAGCTCAGCACTTCCTTATCAGATCCTCAAGATCCACGATTATAGGCCAGATAAACTACCGTACTGTGCCTAGACCACGTCGCTTGTGACCCCTCGTGCGCAGCGGTTCGGAACCCCTCCTTCCGCTAACTTTATTTGAGTCCTGTCTTTCCCGCACAAACCCAGCTTAAACCACATGCAAATTACTCTCGAACTGACCACCGATACATCTTCCCAACAGACCATGACTTCAAGCTCGAGGAAATACGCTCGTGACTTCCTATCCTTTGTCAATGCTTCACCAACTCGTGAGTGGGGTTTAAAGATGTGCTTCCGGCTTAACTTAACTAACAAATCTAGCCTTCCATGCTATCGAATCCGCCAAACAACGGCTTTTGAAGGCAGGATTTAGTGAAATCAGAGTTAGAACTCCCTACCTAAACATATAATGCTAAGTAGCTAACCATGTGAGCAGGAACGTGATTCTTGGGCAGAAGCAGTCAAAACTGGTGGTCGGTACTTCTTGACGCGCAATGGATCCTCTTTGATAGCCTTTGGTGTTGGGAAGAAGTGGAAGGTTTGCATAACCTCTCCGGTTTATACTTTCGAGGGGAGCTTCTGGAATACAGCTGAGTTTCCTGTGTTTGCTGACCGCGTTGAGACAAATAGTCCGGGAATGGGATGGCTTTGCTTGGAACTCACACGGATTCCCCAGCCTTGCGTATCAAGCCTGTCTCAAAGAGGTTTGCAGAGAAAGACTCTTTTATGCAGGTTGGCGTTGAGACCTATGGAGGTGAGCGATCTCTTCGGCCCCCAGAACTGAGGTGTTTATTAACGGGTCTTATCCGTAGGCGGGTTATGGCATACCTGTAGGTTTACTCACCGCCGTGGCCAGCTCATCAAGCGCACTTGGTCTTCTCACACAGCCAAGTTCTGCATGACGTCCTGTGCTGACAAAACATCGGAAATTAGGGTTCGACCGTGATCTCTCTATTGCCGGTCGTGCTATGGTCCGTCAATCTGATGGATCCATCGTCTCAAAGCTCATCAAAATTAACAACCCAATTCTGAGGATACCTACTCTTGCGATTCATCTTGACCGCCAGGAGGCCTTTACTTTTAGCAAGGAAACTCAGCTCTTTCCCATTATTGGTCTTGCCACCACTGCTCTCAACAAACCTTCGTCTCCTGCGGCTGAGGGACCAGGAAAAAAGACTGAAGGCGGAGAATTCAAGCCGCTCGTGGCTATGACCGAACGCCACCATCCTGCCGTTGTGGGCCTCATTGCTAAAGAAGCAGGTGTTAATGTAAACGATGTTCTTGATTTTGAGATGATTTTGTACGATACCCAGGCTAGTTGCCTGGGCGGCATCAACGATGAATTTATATTCTCCGCACGTCTCGATAATCTCGGCATGTCTTACTGTGCAATCGAGGGAATCATCGAATCTCTAGAGCCGAAAGATGCCCTCGATGACGAGTCAGGAATCCGATTGATCAGCCTATTCGATCATGAGGAGATCGGCTCACAAACTGCACAAGGAGCAGACTCAAATCTTCTTCCTGCTGTAATCCGCCGTCTCTCAACGCTCACCGATGCTGGTAGCACTTCTAGTCCGACTGCCTATGAGGAAACTCTTGTCAAGTCAATGCTGTGGTCCTGCGATATGGCGCACAGCGTACATCCCAACTACCCAGCCAAATACGAATCCCACCACCGTCCCGAGATGAATAAAGGCCCTGTTGTCAAGATTAATGCAAATGCACGCTACGCTACCAACTCACCTGGCATTGTCCTCACCGAAGAGGTTGCTAGGGAAGCTGGTGTACCCCTTCAACTCTTCGTTGTTAGAAACGACAGTCCCTGCGGCAGTACAATTGGGCCGATGTTGAGTGCCGCTCTAGGTATCAGAACCGTTGACATGGGAAACGCACAGTTGAGCATGCATTCTATCCGTGAGACAGGGTAAGTCTTTCATTCTGTCGCAATTACCAATATGAATTAACACACTTTAGTGGCGCTCACGACATCGAATATGCGGTGAAATTGTTCAAGAAATACTTTGAGCGATTCTCGAAGCTGGAAGAGACAATTATGGTAGATTCCACGACGTAAGGCAGCAGATGAGCCCATACCATGTTCCTAGACTACTTTTTCTCCAGAAAACTAAAATCAGTAGCCAAAAATCCCTTCCAAAATTGGTGCTTTGAAATTTTGAAGCCAGAGCACCCAATGTTTAGCCAGTGTTTCCCTTCACCTCCATGCATTAGTCTAAAGTTTATTAAATGGGAAATGTGATACCTATTAGAACGAAGCGTCTAGTTCATCCTTTCCGCGCCCCAAGTGATTGCGCAGCCGAAGGCTAGGTTACCAAGAACCACCCGCGCTCGCCGTTGAGCAACATCGCATGCTGCTTTCAACTTCTATATTATACCTATGAATCTTCTTCTTCAGCTGAGAGCCTGACAATTCTCTTTCCCTTTGTAGTCTATAACATCTACCATCCCTATTTTCCTGGGGCACTGTTGACAGCCAAAGCAGGATATAATATTATTATTATTATGTTAATATTGTTATTGAACAAATTAGGTATCCTCTAGGTGATTGCCCTTCTTATATCGTCTTAACCACGCGAGACGGAAACCTGTCACGCAGAACAATCGTTCACAGATCCTCACTCGCAAACCCGATGAGGTCACTTAACCTTAGTCATCAGTAAGGGCAAGAAAAAGTGCTAAGCCCACTTTAGTGCAATTTACTGTGCCCCGGTGCAGAAATCCATACCACCCCTGAAGAAATCACCCAAACCTTGAACCTGTCCGGCGGGTGTTGACCGAGTTAATATCCTAGCTTTCCTGCAGCTCGATCGTTCATCTAGTCTTATTTCGAAGAAAGAAATTGCCATGCCGTTCCTTGAACTGCCGAACAGGATAATCCTCCAGGTCTCCAAATATCAGTCCCCGCCAGACCTATGTTCCCTTCTAAGGGTAAACCGCGGCCTTGCGAATCTCCTAGGCGATGCCTTGCTTGACTGTGCTTTACGCTCTCTGCCTGAGACAGAGCGGTACGCCAAGGGTGCTCTCTATTCGGCTGTGAACCGTGGCGACGAGCTCGCAGCTAAACGGCTGATCGACGGCGGGATCTTTAAACGCTTGGACGAAAAAAAGTTGCTTAAGAGGATTTTATTGGACCATGAACGGAGATGGGGCGAAAAAGCCCTCCCGACGCTTTTAGCGTGTGGTTGCGATCCGGAAACCCGGGATTCCGAAGGCCGGACTTTACTGGCCCTGGCTGCAACACATGGTCTCTTGGAGGCGGTAGAACTGCTGATGGACAGGGATGATGTCGACATCAACTCGACCGATAATGGGAATAACACACCGCTACATATGGCAGTTGAGGTGGGTGATTATGAAGTGGTTCAGCTTCTGATGGATGATGAGAGAGTCGATGTCAACTGGCCCAACAACAGTAACCGCACACCGCTTCACATAGCGGTCATGATGGGCCACGATGAAGTCGTGCGCTTACTCCTCGCTCACAGCGAGATAAGCATCAACTCAAAAGACAAATCAGGTTGGACACCGCTATCCTATCCCGCTGAGGCGATGAACCCGACGGGCTATCTAGCATCCGTGCAGCTCTTGCTAAACGACAAGAGAATCGACGTCAATCTCGGGAACAAGAACGGCCGTACACCCCTCCACACGGCGGCCACGATGGGTCATGAGGCCGTAGTGCGTCTTTTGCTAAACCGGGGCGATATCGATGTCAACGTGAGGGACAGCATCGGCTGGACCCCACTATCCTGCGCCGCTGGCTCCGCGAACACTACTGGGCGCCCAACGGTCTTACAGTTCCTTCTCGACGACCACAGGGTCGACATAAACACCGAGGACAAGTGTAGGCGCACACCACTTCACCTAGCAGTCAGAATGGGTCATGAAGCAGCGGTGCGACTTCTGCTGGACTGCAGCGACATCAACATCAATCTAAAGGATATCTTCGACTTGACGCCACTAGATTACGCATGGGACGGATGCCATGAAACCATCGTACAGCTTCTGATGAATTATTTGAGGGTCCAGTTCAGTATTCATGCAGTCGGGGGATTGTTGATAAATCATTGTTGATTAATGGTACGGTTGCCACTACCTCTAAGAATAGTGGTGATTATGGTCACACGGGTTTATTGACGAAAAAGGGATACTCACTAGACCTTCCCTTGCCCCCATGAGGAAGTAATTATAGAATTTTACCGTCGTCGTCGTCGGAACGAGAGAGAGAGATAAACTAGTATGAGCAGTCTTTAGACAACGTGGTCGTGTCGTGGTGGAACGAAGGAACTTACTGCCAGAAATACGGAGCTATCTTAACTCCAACAAGTCTTGGGCCCTCGGTGTCATTTGATGGGAGTCGGGTGTTGGCATATGCACCGCTCTAGGTCATCACGATCCAGGAGGGGAACTTTCTGTAACCCCGCCGATTAGCGGGTTTTGTCTTCTAGGGATTAGTTAGGGCGCTCTCTCTATCTCTTATAGTAACACGATTTACACCCTTAGTTATCCTTGGTGTCTCTTTTTTTTCTTCTCTCCTTCAATTTCTCTACTTTTACTTCTCAGTTTAACCAGGAGGAATTGCAAACTTAAGATTCAGCCCCATGACAATTCAGTGTCCTACTAACCTCACCGCTATAGAATGCGGCCCTCCGTTATTCTATCACCTTTTAAGTCGGCCATAGCTGTAGCAATTTTAGCCTTAGAATACCCGAGTCGCACGAGACAGGGGGGGTAAATATCAATATAGCCAGAAAGGCCAAGCGAAGGGATATCCAACGTCCAATATGTACCACACTTGATCAATTCCCTACCCGCCTATTTCGAAACCTTCCCCCAAGGTACTATACCGACCAAAAACTGGTCAAGGGGGCACGGGCACCAACCTATTATACTTCATGTTATTGACAAGTAACCCATCAATTCATAGAATATCACTCGCTATAATCACTTAGCCCGCCGGGAGAGAGAAAGAGAATGAGAAGGAAAAAAACATCCAATTCGCAATACCCGATTGAGCAGTCAGTCAGTTAGCCAGTTACTATAGAAGCTACAAACACATTTAAACAACCACAAGGGGAAGAAGTTATCTCCCACCATCCCATTCCCCACCTAATCTCAGACTTTGTATTATATCATCATAACACCATGCATGCAAGTGGAGACAATGTCTTGTACGATCCTCACCAGAATTCCTTGTTAATCCCCTATAGCATTCTACCGGTAGTTAGCTGACTGGCTAGCTAGCTAGCTAGGCTCTCCCTTTGATTGCTATCTTGTTCCTTTCCACCCTTTTTCCCTCCTTATTCGTATCATGTTGTGATATGACGCCCTATCGCTATTCGGGGGCTGGGCCCGGGTAGTATCATACTGTCCCGCCGATCCTATTATACCGCTCCAAAGCGCGATACGGTAGCAGGATTTGGTTTTTTTCTCCCTCTCCTAATTCTCTTTCCACGCAGACATAATAGATGGTTCGTTTCGTGACGAGCGGAATTGGAAAGAAGAAGGAAAATGGTCCTAGGTGCCAAAGGCATGTGGAAGGTGGTTAGTTCGTGACATATTATGCTGACCACTAGGTATTTTACTAAATATAATCTCAGCGCGAGAAGCTCGTCCTTCTGAAAAGGTGAAGGTAGATTGTCGGATTTTGAGGGGGAGGGTGGGGGCTTAAGATGTGTATGATATCTCTGTGGCTTCCTCCCCTCCAGGGTGGCTCTGCTGGGCGATTTTTTGCAGGTGGCGCTATTATACATATAATAAGAGACGGGTTTACACGATAGTACCATGTCGGTGCGCTAGCCCCCGTAGCGGCCAGGAGGTGAAGAAGAAGAAGAAGAAGGAAATCTGAGGGCGAACGTGGATGGTAGGCTCTGATTTGGGTTGTGGTGTTGGGGGTAATGAAGATGTGAGGGGATCACGCGAAGATTGTGCATGCACTCTGTGAGTAACTTGGTCGGTTGCACACTCATATGGTAAAGTTATAGCTCTTATAATACCTCTAAATATATGTATTTTAGCCTGTTTTGGTTTACCTGGTACGGTGGCACATTCTTATTGTTTAGTCTATCGATGCCCCCCAAAGTGGCAAGCCCCAGGAGATATATATGGAGCTCCCGCCATGTCCTTGGTTAGCATCTCTATTGATTACACAGTTTCCCATTATGTTATTAGTTCGCCCAGCGGTTCATTCTATCGCCAATGCGATCAGGGCCGGCTCTTCAGGACTACAGTTCCCCGAGTGTTTAGGATGAATATAAATCAAACGAATACCGTGGGCACTAAAAAAAATAAAAAAATAAAAAAAACCCCAAACTATTTTTCAACGATTGATCATCCTACATCACTCGGGAACTCTCTAAGTTTCTTCCCTTCAGTTAGCGTAAGGTGTTCGGAAAAAAACACGGAGTATTATACTGTACCTCAACCCACCTCGTGTTACAACTTCTTATAATATCCAGCAAAGATCACCATTGCTACCCCGTGCCTCTACAGCCAGGCCTTACCAACCCCCCCACCCCAAATCCGAGTCCAGGCAGACCGGAACTGCTGATTCTTTAACCGCTGCCACCGCAACAAATCACATATTTGTCAGCCCTTCATATGTTACTGGTGCAGTACCGTAAAACCTCGCCTTTAATGAACTGGCCCGGACTAGGACAGTTTACAATTGGCCACGATTCTGAAATTAATGATAGGCCAAATATTTGGTCTCTTCCAAAATTCCCAAAACCTTAGGGGGTGTTTGGCCCGCCACTGATTCTGATTTGAGATCAGGTCTTGGCAATTTCAAATCAGATTTTGGTAACCTAAATCAGGCTGATCTGAGATCATGATTTAAAGATTAGGACATGCTAAATTCCCTATGATTTTGACCTTATCTGAATGACTAATACTGATTGAGAAATTGTCTTGGCAGATATTATTAGAATTAATCTTATGTTATGCCAAACTATAATATATTATTTCAACTGTTAAATGCAGGTACCCTAACTTTTTTCATCTACAAAATATGTAATTAGATGAAGCCCTAAATCAGATCAAAATCAAGCAGCGGCATGCCAAACACCTCATAATTTCAAATCATGATTTGAAGTCAAATCATGTTTTCAAATCAGAATCATGGCGGGCCAAACACCCCCTTAGTTTTCTTAGTATCAGAGATTTCGAAAAGACCTAGTCCAAGCTAGTTCATTAAGAGCGAGATTTTACGGTAGTCTTCTTGCAGTCAGCCAACTTGATGCTTAGGATTGTTCCCTATGATACGTGCTCACTTCCCCGACATGGTCTCCCAATTTGCTCCGGCCCCTCCTTTGGATTGCGGGGGTTGCCAATGCTTAGTCCGGCAGGCCCTGCTGCGATTGATGCATGCGGCACGTGCTAGTCGGGTTAGACTACTGCTACACGTTGACTTGCGCGCAGTGCTCTTACGCGTAATTAGGGGGTCGGGTGGAGTTCAGGACCTGTATCCGAATCGCTCGGAATACCTCTGGAATTCCTCTTGTGATACAGACAAGAGCATTGAAATAAACTGCGTGTTTGTGCTCTAAAGACGGTATAGGCTCTTAGCGTATCTTAGGGTTCTTTAGAAAAAGGTTAAGTAGAAACGCTGGAGTCACTATTGTGAGGGTCGGTAGACACACACGGTGCGACGCCCGTGCGGGGAGCAATTATAACGCTGGTATCGATCTACCGGTATTAAAATTGAGTCGTTATCAGCAAACAGACAGACAAGAGCAGCCCCCTCGTCGGATTAGTTTTTGGACTGCTTTGGAAGGATCCCGATAAGGCGCCGTGCCGGCACCCGTTTCGCACTCGTAGTAGGACAACTCGCCCTCCGGTATCTCGGAAATTATCGTTGTTATCGCTGTTATCACTGTCTCAGCTATGAGTACTGGCAATCAACTAATCCGCAGTCTCAAAGGGTCCAGCGGAATAACCAGAGGAGCCCACCATATTCCCACCCAGACTTATCGGACTGAATACTGTACGATATAAAGAGTCGATCACCACTGCCGGTAGATTCAACCGGGCACTCCTTGGGGATAAATGCTGCTCTCGGCAAGTTAACGGCCGTTTGTAGGCTTCAAGTTGGTTGATCTATGCTTTGTGGTGTATTCCAAATACGATTAGTGAGTTTCAAGATGTTAAAGCGGAATAGAACATTTGCTCCAAATTGAGGATGTTTGCTTCAGAGCTCAATTGTGATTGATGCTCTGGATGCCTGTGTGTGTGTAACTTATGATATCCCACACGCATAACCACTGTAACTTAGAGAAGCGGGCACCAAAGAAGGTTGTCCTTATTGATAAGGCTTGCCATAATACCAATTCACACCAGATCTTAGTAGCAGCTAGCCCAGGAAATTCACCATCAACCTCTCGAAAACAACTCGTCCAAAGACTGGAAGCCTAACATGTAAGTAACCCGAAAATCCCCTACCAAATCCCGTCTCGTCCTCTGTGGACCAAGAGCACTCAAGACAGAACCAACCGAAGCGGTGATTTCATCCGGGCTAATCTCCCCCACTAGAAGTCTCCTGAGCCTCAATTCTGGAGCTCCCGAGTGCCAGCTAATGAAGCTGCCGCGTAATTAGTATAACAGCTGTCTCCCCTCCCCTCCCCTCTCCCCCGCCCAGTAAAACCAATTGAATAATAAAAATTCTCAAATGGAATCTCTCGTACGTGGCGCCAGTCAAGTGTCGTGTGAGCCAATCGCTTAAATAAAGTGTGTCCACATATCGGTGTCTTATATCGGTAATAAAAACAACTTCCCTTCCTGGAATTCCCTTCCTGTGATAGCAGCGGGGCTGCGGGGGTAAGTAGGGTGAAGGGTGTGAGAAGGAGAAAAAGAAAGAAGAGAAAAAAAAACTTCCCAGAAAGTTGATGAGGGGGAATCGGTCGATGGCATACGAGATCTTGTGCTGGTACACTGCGGATAGATGAAGAATTGAAGGAAATGTTCGGTGTGCATTTACAGGGATTTGGGGGGATCGAAAGAGCATGTGTTTTTCTTCTTCTCCCCTCTAGCAGGGAAACGGGAAAAAATGATAAGGTTGGACCTTCCGCAGACCGCTTTTTTGCGGAAGGGTTGTTTTTTCAGTTGGCGATGAAGTCCCTGGGGACCTACAGACTGCCCTCAGGAACAAGGTTCCTGCAGAGAGCACAAGTACCTGGGAGACGTTTTCTCACAAGACAGGGAATATTTTGCTGGCTAGCTGCCCTTGTCCTATGGGAGCACATCTCCCCTAGTGCTTGTAGAGTATGAATCAACCGGAGTAGTGCCCGTTGTGGATTGCTTTCTCATTTAGGTGAGTTTTCTGCAGCACCACTGCCTGTGGACTTTTGTGCTGGTTCTTCCTCTGGGATGTTTTTTCCCTAGCTAAGATTTTACTGACGTCCTTTCCCTCCTCATTTCTGCTCCTTTTCCGCTTTTTGCTCGGCATACCGGTCTAGCAGGGCATACGAAGGATTTGTAACGATGGGAAAAAAAGGAGAGAAGCCTGACCTTGTTGCCGCCGAGGTTATGTTGATTCTATGTTGCAGCCAACCATTAAGCATGACTGTTTCACTAGTGAAAAAACTAGGTGATAAAATAGTTATTTTTGAGGGGAAATTCATAAGGATGCACTGCTTGAAACTTTACAGAGAGTTAAAAACAAAGCGTCTCAGCGGTGAATATATCCCAAAATAATGTGAAGTATCATATTGCTTGATAAGATAATTTCGGTTCCCTATAATAAAGTACAAGCAAGTTCCCTCGTGACTATGAGAAAGACATCTAGAACCAGGTTCTTTTTCTTAACTACAAGTACAAATAATAACAATTGGCATAGCTTGAGATTAGGCAAATCAAATCTCAAATAAGGCATGCTGCCTATATTAGGGGAAAGGAGGGTGATTTGGGTAAAAAGCAGAAAAAAAATCTAATGACTAATTCGAGAGAAAAAGAAATATACTGTTATATAGCTGCTTTGGTCTGAGGCATGACTTATGGTGGGCATCCCCTCAATTCTGTTCTGTCTTTTCCACAAATCCTTTGTCTGCCCTGCCATACCACTTTAAAGGGAAGAAAAATTAGTCAGGGGTAGATAGGATTTCATCTTTTCGTTATTATAAGGTGAAAGGCGAGAGTACGGATTCGGTCCCATGCAAGGCATTAGATGAGATAGACACCAGTCATTCCGCCAATAGCGCTCTCTCTACCAGTGTTCGGTAGGGATTTCGTCTTTCTCTTTTTTTTTTACTCCTCTTTCCATGAACTCTGGGTTATACTCGAGTAGCACAATCCGAGTGGTATTTCACAGTTATAATCTCGGCCATCGTGTCGTGGGCCTATGGTGTTGAGGCGCTCCTTTGGTAATAGTGACCTGGAATACAAATTATACCTTATGGACCAATATAAGAATTACACGGCATGGATCTAGGCCCCCAATCTACCAGCAAAACTTCCTCCGGATGTGCTCTTTCAGGGGGTGATGGGAAAGCTCTTGGTTATTATGGAGCGGGGACTAGGCGGATCCTGTCCCCCCATTGCACCGGACGACCGTGACTGAGATAAGAGTTTAGCCTAGGCATGAACATCGCATAACCTTCTTTCCCCGGTAGTCCAAGTGCTCTATCATACCGGTACGCTAACTCTATTGCTATGGAGTGAGGGTCTCAATCTTCCATCACGCAAACTCCACTTTGTCTGCCATTTTTATAGGAGCACATCTACAGTACTTGTAAGTGTTGCATAGGCAGATGGACATAACTCGACCTTAACCCATACTAGTGCCGGTAGCCTACTCCCAGTGGCCAAAAGTAATCTGAAACGGGGATTAGCAAAATGATGGCAAAAAATCCGTGCATGCCATCCAAATTCACGACCCCTGTTTTCGGGTACATCTTGCCTGCTACGGAGTAACGGTTCACCATTTCTAGTAGGATAGATCCAGGAATTCGTAATAAAATGAGGCATAGGTCCAGGGAGGAATGCATTTGCATCTATCGTGCCCATTATGCTCCGGCATTTCTACCGGGCTCTTCTCGGGGGATCATAACACGGGCACATAGTGAGGAGTCTTCAAGTGGTGCCGGTACGGTACTGTACAATATATACCATAAAAACTCTTGCGATTCACTAGCGGATTATCGGTAAAAGTCGCCGCATAAACCCACGATAGGCTTAGTTTGAGAAGTTAGTGATATTGCGAACGCCAGTTAATGAGGCCCAACACATCTAAAGAACTCCGGCTATGCCGTGTCAGGAGCACTAACCCTTCCCAAGACTTTGTCTCTGAATCCGGAGATTAGAGGCGTGCTGGAGATAGCAAATCGAAAGGGTTTTTAAGGCAGTTTAGATGCAGATAGACACGAGTAGCATACGAAAGAAAGATATATTATTTTTGCATGAACCTTGATCATAACCTGCAGCGGGCGCTATGAATGCGGCATCATATTTCATACTCGAGCGCTTGCAATCGAGCACCAGTACAGTACCCTGTTAAGTGCCGCTGAACAATGTTCACGCCGAAGTACTCGAGTACAGTATGGTAACCCAAAGGTTTTTTCCTGCGTTCGCCCATTTCTGCCGGCTGGTTGGTTTGGTCGGTTTGGCTAGGCTGGGCGTTGATTTCCTCCGCTCTCTGGTTGTCGTGATTTCCCACAAAACACTGCTAACCCCCCCCCCTTGACTCTCGAGGCAGCCTCCCCCTCCCCTTCCTGACACAGTCCGCAACCCATCAACCCTCCCTCAGAGTGCTCTCCCCCCGTTTAACTCAGGCCAAACTTACATTCAACTCAACCCCCACGCCACCCACCTGATTCATCCACCCGCCGACCCCTTCGGCGGACCCCTCCACCGCACTTCCACCGGTACCACACACCCCCTCCACCCTTATCCCTTCCTTTTCGTCCAACTCCACCACAAAAGTTTGGCGGGTTTCGTTCCTTCTGTTCCTGGATTGTTTGCCTCGTGTTGGTCGAACAGGCTCGGAGCCGGTCTGGGTCGTCCAAACAACATCCAGCTGCCGATGCCACGAGGCCCACCAAGTGGCTCGTTTCAAAAACGCCAGAACCATCAGAATGAAATGAAACGTCCCTCTCAATCCGGGTCTGCTGGTAGCGGTTCCACAGTCTCCGCCGTGGCTGCCGCGACTTTGACTCAGCAAACCCCGAATCAGCAAATTCCCGCGGACAATCAATTCCAGTCAGTCAATGCCGATAGATCCTGTGTAAATTATGCGAACGGTTGGGATGGGAATCAGAATGGGAGGAGTTATGATGGTTCTGGCGAGGATTTGGGCGAGGCTTTTGCGGGTGGAACGGATGGTACAGTCGCAGCTGAGCACAGTAAAATCGATTTTGATTCTTCGGGGAAAATAGTAATGACTGGAGGGATGTCCTCTACTGTTTTACCCTCTTTTCCTTTGCTCGATACCATTATGCTTTTGATATTGTTTTTACAATTACCGTCTACGGTTCTTACAATTATTCACTTTTTGTTTGCGTCCCTGACATTCGTTCCACCGTCCACCACTCTTCTCAGCGCTTCAACAACCTCTTCACTGCCTTCCATTACGAACCTATTATTGCAGGGCTCGAATGGAGCGCCATCATTACTCACAATCGTATTCGCAGATATCCTCGTCGCTCTTCTTTCTATGTTTTTGTGGCCTTCCGCTCGCACTTTCCTTGTCGACTTCGCCCAAGCTGTTATTGCTATTTCCCTTGGTGCTGGATATTCGGATCAAAGTGGGGGGACATTGAGGAATGCAGCTGTGTGTGCTAGTGTTATGGGAGGTGTGAAAGTAGTTCAAGCGAGATTTGGGTTGGCAGATGCATGGGATGGGATAACTCCAACTCCAGTGGCTCTTTACAATGGTGAGGCGATTGGGCCATCAACTGGACGAATGTCGTCAGCGGGATGGATCCGAAGCGCCATAGCCATTCACATCGTCGCGCAGGGGGTTATGAGGGTGACTAGAAGATGGTTGATGAGGTCTGATTCAGCAGATTCTTCTCCACCAGGCAGCTCCTCGGGTGCCAAAGATACCTCTTTGGCATCTGGAAAACAAAAAGACAAGGACCCGGAGGCGGCGGCAGGAGCACTAGCCCAGCCCTTAGAACGACAAAACAGTACAGGGAACGGAAAGAGAAAAAAGAAAAATCAAATACAAAATATCCGAAATAACCAGCCTTTATGGGCCACGGTTGCGAGTGCAATGGTGCATGTTGCAAAAGTAGTAGAACAGTCCAAGATCTCGTCTGCAGCTTCAAACCCTAATGCTCTTGAGACTGGCACTGTTTCTAACGAATCTACGTCGGGTGGAGAGGATGTGCGAGTATGGATAACGAGAATTGGATCAACGGATATTGCGTTTGGCGCTGGATTTCTGGGGGCGAGGATCGATGGCGAGGTCGGCTACGAGATGCATGGGGCGGCATTGACAAATGGCGTCGACGGGAGCGGGAAGGACGGGACGTTTCCTCTGTTCGTTCGGGTGAACGGCATTGTGTGGCCACAGACAGTCATTTCAAAGTATATCCGAGGTGGGGATGGGGATAGGGAGAATGGAGTCATCACAGGTGATGTGGAAGAGGAGTGGATAATCGATATTACTGGTCTGACTGGAGCAACCGAGTACGATTTTGAATTCGTCAAGAAGGGTGGGAAGATAGTCTACCGGGCAAGCGCATGCACAATGCCTGCTCAAGGTATGTTTTATTCTCGTTTGATTAAGGGAGTCGAGTCTAACATTGTGTAGCTTCCTCGGCTACTCCCCCTGCCACCAAACAACCCTTAAGACCTCTATCACCAATTACTACTCTTTTGCACAGCTTATCGCAGGCAAACTCTTGCCTCACTGAGAAGAAGAACCGTTTGAAGGCCGTCAAGAAGAACCAAAAGACTGTATTGAGCGATATTCGGAAAGAGACTGAAAAGAATAGATCTCTCCTCGGGAATGACCGTGGTGATGAGCGGGCGTTCCGAAGAATCCTAGCATTGAAGGAATCTATCAAGCGCGCTGACGAGGAGGCCGAGAAAATGACAAAGGAGCTTGAAGGGTTGCAGAGCCTTCCGGAGAAGCTCAAGGCAGAATGGAAAGCTAAGAAAAGGGACTGGTGTGAGGAGAGAGACAGACTCTTGTCCGCACAAAGTCAGGCCGGGGAGGTGAAAGAAGCGGCAGACCGACAAACTTCAGCAGTTGAATCAGAAGCGGCCAGCCTAGTGCAGAAGAAGGAAAGACTGACAGTACGTCTTGGTAAACTCCGTACCGACCTCGAGAAGCTTGAGAAGGAGCACCAGCAGAACACCGAGGCCCGCCGAAAGAGAGAAGCCGAAAGAGAAGATGTTGAGAAGCATCGCGTCTCCCTCGAAAAGGAATTCTCCGATGCGATCCTCCGCATGGAACAAAAGACGGTAGACTTCCGCATGTATTCTGCTGATAACTGGGCAGCCTTTTACGCTTATGAGTCCTCCATCCAATCCCAACCCCCGCTGCCAACGCCTGATAGTGGCCTCCCAGGAACGAACAGCAACCGCAATTCTCTACACATTTCGACCCCCCCTGGTCTCATGCTCCACCAAGGCTCTTACGCCGCATCATCCTCATCCCTACCAACTGGCACAGCAGGTCCTACCCGCGAGCGCTCCTCGTCAGTATTTTCCAGTGAGAGCGTTGTGACAAACATGTCAGAGCTCGAACGTTCAGAGATGATCCGCGCCCATCCCTTTCCCCGCGGAAACAGCTTTGGGCACGTAACCTCGTTCTTCCCTGGGGTGGTAGGGGCGCCAGCACTAGTAGGCTCATTGGATAAAAAGGAAGTCTAGGCCATCCCATTGCATGCCTTTTTTGTTGTGATTTGCTATTTGCATGGATGAAAATATAACTTGAGTTGCGTTGCGCTATGTGGGGTCTTTTCTTTCCAATTGGCTTTTTCTGGATTTTTTTTTCTTTATATTCGGATGTTGATCCTTGTAGGGTTGTGGCTGTGGATATCCTTGCATCGGTTGAGTTAGAGGGCATTTTTAGGGGAATTTCATCACGGGTGTTTTTTTATCAAGGCCGATCAGCGATCGCTCGATGGTTGGTTTATGATTGCGATTCATTAAGCCTCACTCAATGGAGCGGGCGGGCAGAGGGTAGGTTCTCCCTGGCTCTCGGGTTAGACTAGCTGCGCTTGAGCTTTGTATTAGATATCCAATAGCCAATACTTCATTTTTTAGAAATTCGATTTCATACAGCCGTGTTCTTGGGTGAAGGGGGTGGACCGATAAGTTAAGTGCCCCGACAGGTTACCATTGGCCCAGAGGGGAAATACGCGGCTGGGTCGAAGTGGTAAGTGATATGCTATGATCAGAATTTTGCATTACGGATGTTGGGCTTTCGCGGGGAGGGTGCTGTCGTCGGCCGTCACAGTACTACCTACCGGATAGTTGCCTACAGTATGATAGTATCACACACACACAAAATACATACCACACTTTTATGGCTAGGACGAAACGTTTGCTTTTCCATTAGGGATATCTAGGGTTTCGGCGAGTGATTCTGGATGACTACTACTACTACTACTGCTGCTGCACTTCCTGAATATTCCTGTGAGTGCTAGCTGGCCATCCTACGGGAGTGATATGCACCGCGCTGGCTGGGGTTTTGATCGCTGCTTGGTTTAGGATATACATAAACTACACGTACTATAACACTAGCACGCCAGTTGATAGTCTATGTATTTCTCCAGTCTACTGAATGCAATATCGGGTATCTGATTTACAACATGGTTGGGCATTATCAAAATGTCGAAGCTCCAAGTGAGGCGAATATCTAAATTCAGTTGGTTTTCACAGTGGAGCCGGAGATAAATCATTCCCCATCTTTCACGAGGATGACATAAATATCTTTCTTTGGAATCCTGCTGGCTCTCTTCATTTAATTAAGCTCTGTTATCGCTACCAAACCGCGTCCAACACCTTGGAACGCTAGCATTACAATCTGTCCCTACCCCACACAAAAAAAAAAGAAGAAAAAGACGGGGCAGTCCCTAATTCGGTAATTCCCAATTCAAAATCCCAGAGAGCTAACTGCCCAACCCCGCCAACCCTATGCCAGATGTCATGACGAGTCACTCGCCTCGGTCAGCCATTAGTTCATAATTCGTTCCCCGTTTCTTCAACACTCATCACAGCTTCGAACTAACATATCCCGTAGATCTCTGGATGATCCATGCCGCGACATAATTCGCAAATGTGACTTTATCCTCGCCCGGTTCATTGTGCAGTTTATGATACCATCCGTCGAAGCTCTTAAACTCCTTGTCCTTAACCTGAGCAAGGCTAGCGACGAAGTGTTTTGAAGAGTTGTGGTCGGTAATCTGGGTAATCAATCCCCCCATTAGTCCACCCACTCAACATCTACGCAGCGAATGGAACAATGGTAATTTTGAAAATACCTTGTCCGAAGACCCGTGAAGCACCAAAACTGGCTTGTCGGCCAAAAACTTGGAAGCAACATGCCCCGTCTTCAAATCCTGTCCGCGGGTAATCATATCCGCGTACGCAACTAACGTCCCGGTATTGTGACACAACGGATCCGTCCTGAACGCCTCCACGACCTCAGGATCTCTAGACATATCCTCCGCCGGCAGAACCTGTACAATCTGCTTATTCGGGAGAAGCGTCGCACCAAGCTTCAACCCACTGATCTTAATGAAGCCCGGGGAGCTCTCCTTCGCGAAATCGATCATGGGACTCCAGACGATTGTTCCCGCGAGGGCATTCTTGTGTGTTCCACGAATAGCATAAGTTAATGCGATCCCGCCACCCATCGAATGGCCGACTAGGTAGCAAGGGATGCCTGGGTGCGCGGCCAGACGGGGCCCGAGAAGCTCGCTTATGTCGGAGAGGACGAGAGATGTGGGGCCAGAATTTCCCGAGTGCCGGGAGGTTTTCTCTTTTTGGTTTGAACGTACGCAGGTCTGACCCCAACCGCGTTGGTCAAAAGAGTAGAATTCTATGCCTTGTGCGGCGACGGTAGTAGGGAAGATGCCGTAGGCGTTACCTGTCCATTATTAGTTTCTCTCAAACAATCTATTTTCTCTAAAGATGTAGGTAGTACAGTGATCCGAGAAGCCATGAACGAAGAATATCTGGGCGATTGGAGGCGAATTCGTCTATCATTGTTTGCCCATTTATTAGCTACCGAGGTACCATCGATTTACCCATGTACCCATCTTAAGATCTGTAACCAAGTTGGGGAGGCCTCTGCGGCTAATCTATTGCACTTACCAGCCAAGTCTTGGTATAAATCTCCAACCCATCATTCAAAGTCTCCCATTTCTCGGTGGTTCCGGCCATGACCTGCTAATTT
>Ga0307507_10005434_pt1 | contig 20945 bp, 22 predicted proteins | sample 7_EM_MG_FD_207223 | JGI IMG/M metagenome (GOLD analysis project Ga0307507, IMG submission 207223) | Populus trichocarpa ectomycorrhiza microbial communities from riparian zone in the Pacific Northwest, United States - 7_EM | ecosystem: Host-associated > Plants > Roots > Unclassified | place... | reverse complement strand
TCTCCAATTTGGGTGGTATGCAATAGCAGTCTTTTCTAAAAACGCTACGACACTGCGAGTAGATACTGTATGCACATGGTAGGGCTGTGTATATTCGATGTCAGAATTGCAGAATGCTTTTTTATCCCTCCTTCTTCTCCTATAAGTTAGCCCTTTCCAGGCTTCTTCCTCTAGCGGCTTTCGCCTCTCTCCCCTCCTAGGAATCATCCGAACCACAAGGCCCAAAATAAATTCTGATGTTTCTTTCTTTCTTTTTTCCAACCTGCGAGTGTATCTCTCGTGAGGTTGGTGGGGGCGGTGAGGGTGAGACCTTGATACGGCATATGGTGGGGCTGAAATTTGTCACGGATTGTGCTTACTGTACACAGATTCAGATCTCAAAGGTGCTTACCCCGTCATACAAACTTTAAATTTTTTACCCACTCCATTTTATGATATTAAGCCTTCGGGAGCGGGCTTCTCTATAGGGTTTTGACTGACGATTTCATGGAGAATTTTTTCTCTTTCGCGGATTGAGTTTTCCTTCGGAGAGGTGTTGCAACTGCCTCAGCTAGACCACATGCCATAGCTAAGGCCAGGACTGAGAGCCCCAGCGCTGCATTCTATAGCAGCTCAAACAAAATCGCAACATTCTAAAGGGAACAAGCGATTACAGAGGGAGCAGAAGAAGAAGAAGGCGAAGGAAAAGGAGAACACCAGGGGTGAGTCCACTACCGTACAAATCCTCCTATCATCCTCAATTTCAATTTCTGGTAACACCTACCAATCGTAGTACAAATCACCCTCTGCTCTGTCAAATCTCAGGATTTCCGACTGACTCACCTAGCTCCTTCCTACAAGCACATCCATCTCATTGGACTGCTCAACCCCAACTCCCGAGCCGGGTCAGGCCGACCGAGCAGCTTTATAACAACAGGCACAGCACCGCTACCGTGTAAGAGCGAACAGCCCGTCCAACTATAAAAAATCAATCCAAATAAACGAAACAAAAACAAAGGCAAAAAAAAAAAGGTACAAACATTTACCGGCTGCTGCCATAATCCGCCCTGATGCCTTATCCAGGGGTGATGCAAGGAAGTCAGCAAACGGTCGGAAAAATCCAGCCGCATCAACAAATCATATCTTGTTTCAGTTTCACTGCAACCCCCAGGGGAAGGGGGCAGAGAAACACAAAACGGGATTACTCGAGTACAACGTACAGAACCGGGAATAACTTGAGCACTATCCCGGACAAGCTCAATCCAATAGGGAAGGATCCGACAGGCACTGGCATCTTGGAGGGGAGGGAAGTACTGGAAAGGAAAAAAAAGAGAGACCAACAGGCTCGGTACCCTCGCTTTGGTATTATTACGGCAGTTCACTTAGAGGTGGGGTACTGGTAGGAGCTCGGATGGTTATTGGTATTGCTCAGCCAATCAGTATCGGTACCAGCGGACCTAAAATGTTTCTCGAAAAGTTAGGAAATATGCGGTGGGTTATGATAGGTCTTTGACTATATGGCTCTCACGGCCTCCGCGGCTATCATAGGGGCCGACATCTTTAATGGCCCAGCGAGGAGCGACGATCTTAGGATTTTGTGGTGGCGATGGAGCGAGAAGAATATCGGATAGGGGCCTCAAGTTTAATTGCGATTTAGGAATGTACGGTCGGCAAGTGCTGTACGGGGGTAGCAGGCAGTGCTTCCCTCCTTCCTGGGATGGAAGGATGCCAAGTTATACGCGCCGGATTCGCGTTTGCACCACAACGAGTGATGTTATGTGAGGATCACAAATATCACTCGGCTCAAGAATTGTGCGAAGCGTTGCAGGGGGAGGGGCATACCGTAGAAACTCAAATAATCGGTCGGTGTGCTATGTCGTTGGAGTTGCCTCCTCTGGTAAGGTCTGGCGTTTTTTATTTTTCTACGTCTCCCAAGGGGGCTGAGCAGCTCTGTTTTTGCTGTGTTCTTCGCCCCTTTTCTCAAGTGGGTAATTCTCGACTACATAGCACACCGACCGATTATTTGAGTTTTTAGGGTACTAATTCCCTTTGTCGTGCATTTATTAATATATGGTGCACGGCGACCTTAGGGCTTCCATCTACAATCACTGACCCCTCCTAAACCGTGTCTCGCTTCTCTCACCACCGAACCCCTCTTTTTGAAAACCTAGCACTGGTACTTCTGTCCCGATCATTCCTTTGAACAGACTTGATAACAATAAAAAATAGTTATTATACCACAACTATAACCTCTAGCGGAACCCCCCCATCACCATAGATCCGTCTACTAGTAGGATGAATTACTCGCTCCAACGATAATATTACTCAGAACACCTGTCTAACGTCCAACGGAGCACATATGTCAGCACCTCAAGAACTGACTAAATCCCGCGCAATTAACAAGCACCCATACATTCGATCCCCCCAGCAAGCCTTACCTGCAATTGAACCATCTGATCCGTCGCAGAGCAGGAGAATTACCAAGAAATCCCCGCTAATAGGAAACTAGGGAAGATTGTAGTGGATCTTGGAGGGTGAGGCTCCCGGCGAAGGAGGAAATCAATCCTTTCCTTCCTTCCTGATACTAGGTATGATAGGCGGTATACGGAATCTGACTCTTTGCTGTGGGCTTAAGGAGGTGGTGGGTAGGAGTGGAAGGGAGAGGGGGGAAATGAACTAGAATTAATTAGTTAATTGATAATGATAAAAAGAAATTTTTGGCTCTTTTTTGGTTTTGGAAAGTGATTGGGGAAATAATTCCGGACTCTAGATTCCAGATTTTGTAAGGGGTGTCCGAGTTGGTATGATAATATCACATATTCAAGTGAAATGACTAAACCAATTTTATTTGGGGGCGCGGGAGTTCACGGATTAACCGCTGTTTTCATCATTGCTCGTTTGAAAAATACCCTATTTTCTCCCTCTCTTGAGGGAGGAGAGGAAGGCAGGTATGATATCATACGAACGACCACCACCAGAAAAAAGATGCAAGAATCGTTCAATAGCTTTAGTGAAGCCCAACTCTGTTATATTATAGAAGTTCCTATGTGAGCCTGAAAGTTGCCGGTGAGTATTATAACTTTCTTTCCACTTATATATAACCCTTAGACCTCTCCATACATTGTTGCGGGGTGTTGGGTGGTATGGTACGGGTCAGCGAGAATTACCTAGGCACTTCCAGCTAGCTAGCTAGCTAGCCTGGTCAGTCGTGAGTTATTATAAGAGATCACTCACTTTACGATTTTTAGCTATGATAGATGGTGCTTACCGCATGTATGCATTATAATGATAATAATAAAAATTATGATTATTATTATTACTCGAAGGGGACTTAAACATCGAACCACATTCTTGGAGAGAAAGGGGTTGTGATGGATGGATGGGGGAATGTTTAGTATCAAACATAGTACTTGTTTTTCTTCTTTTCGTAATGTGGGAGTTGTTACATGTTCTGCATACTTTGTGGCGATATATATATAGAGTTCTTTCTTATACGTGGGGATGAGTTCTCTCTCTCTCCCTATCTACTCGGATTGTATAATAAAGCATGGTGGGAGGTTGGTTTAACCTGTCGGATATTATTGTACTACTTATCAGAGGTACAGTACTTCGAGGGCTCCAACTGGGGGGGGATTATTTACTTTAGTAGGATGCTGGACTTTGCACTTCCCCCCATCTCCCTATTCAGTTGACTTTATGCCAATCTGCCGGGGATTCTAAGGCGCGGGTGGGTGGGTGGGTAGGTGGAAGTGGTCATGGTCGAAGGAAGGAAGGAAGAATTAGAAGCCCCGTTAGGCCTTTAAGATAATGATATCCTTACCATGTGTCAGAGCCATAGTCAATACCAGGAAACCATCCCCTGTACGAATAGAATAGAACCCTACCCATGTCCGCATATTCCCTCGAAATATACCCCCCTTCCTCCCGGGTCTACACTGCACGGATGCCTATCCCAAGATCCCTGACTAGCCTGTCGTATTATATCTAGGCTCAGGCCATCGATATATATTATTAGGACCCCGGAAGAAGGAACAAAACTGAGTTCCAACCCACCACCAGCTAGTGCGAAGAGTATACTAACTAACACCAGTACCTGACCGAATGGATTGACAGCACCGAATATGCTTACAATCTCCTCACGAACACCATTTCTAAAGAACGTCATCTGGTGGGATATTACCCAGGTATTATAAGTCTGCAAACACTAAGGGCCCGAATCAGTCCTCGAACGGAACGCGAGAAGAAAAAAAGAAAAAGAAAGAAAAAAAGGTAGCAACTCGAGCAAAGACTACTGCACGTTCTTACACAACGGGCGCCTCCAATATTCCTTCACAAAGGACCACATGTTGTAAATACTGACTCGCATAAACTGCGAGTGATAATTGGTGAGTAGCCATCTCGAGGGACAAGCTTATTGTGCTCTCTTCACGAGATGGGCATAGCCTTGGGTTTGGATGTCGGGTTCGTTGAGGACAGTACGTATTAAGGCTCATACTTAGATACGATATTTATTACTTCATGGGCTCAGTGTTAACCTAGGGTGTTGAGAATCGGCTTGAGGAAGAGATATAACTATACAAAGCATATATCATATTATCATAATGAGAGAGAGACAAGCGATAGGGCATAGCACAAGAGGGATATAGGTAAATCTCTATCTATGAATGCCAGCCATAGGATTAACTTCATCTCCCACTATCATATCATACAGGGGGCGAACATTCCCAGTTGAGTTATACGAGTGCTGTGCCCACGGTATATCCGCCGACATTGTCCGAGAAACAATCTACGTGGCCCGCAGTGATACCATATCCCCATAATATGACACAAACGGATGGGTAATGCTTATCAACACCTAGAATACTCTAGATCGTTAGAGCGAAAAATCGCAGCCCGAAGGGGCACAATCAAATCCAACAAGGAGGAATATTTCCAAATACAGCCTCGACCGCTTAGCACGGTTTTTGTTATACTATACAGAGATAGGCATCCTAACATTTATGTATGCATTTCTTATTTACAGTAGAATAATTATTCCAAATGAAATGTAATCCATTCGGCGTTTTGTAAGGTATCTATTAGTTCTTCTGCAGGAAACCATGGAAAGCTTTCTGGTCGATTGTGACTTGACCGATGGCTGGGTCATGATAAATTAGTATTTCGTATTGTTTGCACGGCGTGAGAGCTTGCCTTTCAGTTTCTTTCTACCCTCCTTCTGTTTCTCTAGGAGCTTCATTCTCCGGGTTCTGTCGCCGCCGTAGAGCTTTGCGGTAACTATGCAATCAATCAGGAAAAGTCATCTAAAGCAAGGAAGATTCGAAAACTCTACCATCCTTCCTAACGGGCTTTACCGTCTCCCTCGCAACAATCATCTTCCCTACTGCCGCTTGTATGACCACCTCGAAGAGTTGCCGATCCACATACTCCTTGAATTTCGTAACCCACTGTTTACCAATCCTCTGGCACTGGCTTCTGTGCAAGACCTGGGAAATCGCATCCACGGGTTCTCTATTCACGAGCAATTGTAGTTTCACAACATCGCTTTTCTCGTACCCGGCGTCTTCGTAGTCTAATGATGCGTAGCCTTTGGTTATCCCCTTGAGTTTTCCGAAAAAGTCGGTAACTAACTGAGCGAGTGGGATTCTGTACTTTAAGATGACTTGGCTGGCGGTCCAGAATTCGATGGAAACTTGCGTGCCGCGGTTTGACTAGTGTCGTTTTTAGCATCTGGGAGAAGTACCAGTGATGGGAGAAAGTATCTAGGTATGTACCTCGCAGAGTTCGATAACTTTCCCAAGATATTCGTCTGGGAGGGTGATTGTGGCAAGAACTAATGGCTCGTAGAAGGCTTCGATTTTGTTGTATTCCATGTCGGGATTGGGAAATTCATGCGGATTTCGGATGATGACTTCGGTGCCATCCTTATATCTGATCATGTATGGCACTGTTGGAGCAGTGATAATGATTGAGGTATCATGCTCCTGCCTCAGGCGATCCTCAAACACCGAACAGTGCAGCGTACCTTCAATCCATCAGTCAGCACGAAAAACGAAATCCGAGTGATGGTAGATGACACGAACCCAGAAATCCCAACCTCCACCCCTGCCCAAGAGCTTCTGAAGACTCTTTATGGAGCGTAACACTCCTGTCGTTGATAACCAACTGATTGATACTATCGTCTAGTCGATTAAACTCTGACTGATCCACTGGAAACGCTCCGACAAAAACCATAGGTTTCGGTTCCTCGAATCCTGGGTATGGCTGGATAACGTTCTCCATACCAATGTGTGTAAATGTATCCCCGACCTTTGCTTCGGAGCTCTTCTTCATTCCCGGATTAAAGTATACGTATCCGACTTGACCCGCGCGCAAGGAGCAAGTCGCTTTCTCGAGGGGGTGCATGATGCCTAGTTCTCCAACAATGTATTTCTTCCCCGTAGCGAAGGAGACGACGGTATCTCCAGGCCGGAGCGTGCCCTCGAAGACCCGGACTAGTAGGATCACACCTTTGTACATGTCGTACCAGGAGTCGACTAAGAGAATTTTTAACGGAGTCCCATGGGAGCCTACGGGACTGTTGAACAGTAAGATTTCTGGGCCGCTTTCTCGCACTCGAAGAGACCATTCACCGGAAAGAAAAAAGGGGGCTCTTACGCTGGTATTTGCTCGACAACAGCAGGTAATATTGACTCAACATTCAGGCCTGTTTTAGCAGAAACTAAAACCGCACCTTTAGGATCGAGTTCGAAACTGGATTTCATCTGGTCGAGCGCCATCTCTGGATCTGCTGTTGACAGGTCGATCTTGTTGATTACGGGGATGAGATGTAGACCTTGAGCGAAGGCGAGGTAGAAATTGGCAACTGTCTGTGCTGTGGACTCGGCTATTAGACTTTAGGTTGTGGGGATATGGAGTTAGACGCAGGTACCTTGAACGCCCTGCGATGCGTCAACCAGGAGAATTGCTCCTCCACATGAAGCGTAACTTCGGGATACTTCTGCTCGGAAATCGACATGTCCGGGGGTATCTACAAGATGGAGGAGATAATCTTCTCCCTACTCCACCATGAGAAAATAGTTCGGTAATGAAGATAATCGACACAAACCTTATAATTATAAATCATACTGCATGTCTGCGCTTTAACAGTAATCCCCCGTTCCCGTTCTACGTCGAGTTTGTCCAAAATCTGTTTGTTCCCGCCAGGAGCAATAGTCCCCGTGAGCTCCAGAAGCCTATCGCTCACTATTTCACTCGAAGAAACGTTAGCAACAATTTATCCCCCCACATGCCTCCCTCCAAAAAAGAATCCCCCCTCTCAAATTCCAGTATTGGGCTAGCATACGGGTGCTCTTCCCATGATCCTATGAAATCGAATCAGCACTTCAGTTAGCTCTGATTGCACCCATCCACCCGCTAAACAAAGCGAGTGAGCGAGCGAGCAAACAAATAGAAAACCCACCACATGCGCCACAATGCAAAAATTCCTAAACCTCTCTAACGGAATATCATTAATCCTTTTCTCCAGTTCTGGTGAAATCCTCTCGAAGCAAGCCCTAGCGGACCCTGAGAAAAACCTCTGCAGCGGTGGTGAGCGAGCGGGCGGCGAGTATCTCGATAACCGTAACGGTGCCTGCCAGAATGGTGAGGTAATAAAAGATGCCCGCTCAAAGGGCAGGAGAAGCCTACGGACCAAGAAGCATTGTCGCATCGAGCGTTGAAAACCGATGATAGCAAACTCCTTCTAGGTTGTATATTCCGCTTGGGAAAGGGGAAGGAACTGGTGTTGTTCTATTCTGGATTGTCCTGCCGGTGCTTTTTTTTTTTGTTTTGGTGTGCGTTCTGGCATTCGATAGAAAGGCTGTGAGGCTCTTCTCGTTGCCAAGACGGGATTCAAGGGCATAGGGTGTCACTCGACGAGAACCACAAATAGGCTGTTGTCCGGAATGTGACGCACCAGTTGGAATGTGAAATGATCGGTATTGCAGAAATGATGGCTGGTATGGTGGAATGCGTAGCTGGACAAGGAATGATAGTAAGCACTCGAGATATAAGGGCTGATATGGGAATGGATGAAATCCTGATGGCTGCGCTGGACTTGGGGGTTTGTATATATAGTCTACTATGGTTGATGTTTAGAGAGGTAGACAAAGCAAGCGTGACGGGACGAACAAATACGATTCTATTCAGGGTTGACTTTTGATTTCGTAGGCAAAAGTTGAAGAGGAGACATCAGGCTCGGCACAGCGCCTATACAATTGCGCAGAGCAACCAAAACAAGAAATCCCCCATCCATAATACTCTCTCTTTTTAACGCCGGCTAGGTCCCCAGGCCGTGCGAAGGTAACGAGGTATCTAGGTAGGCTTTTAGGAATATTGTGAACGCTAGCACTTTAGGAAGCCTTAGGGTACGACTCGTTGTCTAAGATATGATAGCATGGAAAACCTGCGCACATTTCACCAGACCGTGGCTCGACTCATATTGGTGGTTCTCTCCAGAGGTAGATAGAAATTAACTTTCGAAATGGCAAACGGTTTGTTACCAAAAAGCACAGCCTATCCTCTGGGCATAGCAGGTGAGAGACTTGTGGCTTTTGAAGAGAATGGGTACTTGGATAGCGGGGATACCGAGGCGTACAAGTATTTGTTTGTAACGGGAAGGGGGGTTAGTAAATCGGCTAACGTGTAGCCCATAGTCACTTTATCTCATCTCGAATATGTTATTTCGTCTCCATAGCTTTCGGCTGTGTAGTTGTTGTAGTGGTGGTGGTGGTTCTTGAGGGGGTCGCCAAGACGCAGCGTGGAAATCCCCATAGTTACTTCTAAACTGCTCCCTGACACCCACGAGTGAGCGTATGTGAATGTTGGAGATTTCGATCAAGAGGATTTTAGTTTTGGAGCGTTGCCAGGGGGGCGTAAAGGGATAGAGCACATAGAGGATTTCCTTACGTTGGTATGGTGAACCTTCTGCTCTATAGCCCATAGTTTGTGCAAAGAATGAGCGGAGTGTTCCCGCTGGAGTAGCGGAGGGGACTAAGGACCAAACGTTGGGGGGATAGAGAAGCGGAGATAGGATGCCTAAGTGGTGTTAAAGACATAGACTGTTAATGCAACGGAAGAGGCTAGGGAGGGCAATTGACCCTCCTTTCGAGACTTGTTTTCGTGATGATCATGGAGCTATAGTTGACAATAGGGCTTCGCAGCGAAGCCTAGCTCTCTAGATTGTCGTGTAGAGGGCGAACGGGATCCCCGAAGAACGTCCTAAAGCTCCTTAGAGCCAATGCGATACCCTCAAATCCGATATAACCACGATATAATAAGTTAGAGGATTTCAAAAGCATCCTTACCGAACCCTCCGAAGCATATTCATTCCATCTTCCCGTGGGAGTGTCTTGCAAAACCATATAGCTATGATCCCCAAAATATTCTTATTTCAAAATTCACATTTCACCACGAGAGCCCTGATCAGAGACTCCGATTTCTCCAATTTTCCGGGGAGTAAGCTACTACCCGAAAACCCACCCACCCACCCCCTTCCCTCTCCATAAATCCCAATTCACCCACTCCAAATGACCTACCCCATCAATTTGAGTCACGGGGAGATGAGCCTACGTCACTAAAGCCACTACGGTTTCCATGCCATTCGATCGCTGAACCGAAGCATTTTCCACGTTTGGTTTCTATCCGGCTAGCCTCGTTCCCTCGTTAGCTTCCTTATGAAAAAAAAGAAAAGAAAAGAGTAAGAAACCGGCAATAAAAACTCGCAAGAATTGTTGCCCTACCTTAACGAGATCCCGGATCGATCCCCCATCCCATAGCCACCTCGTGCTATGGGCTCCGAGCCCCAGGGGAAATGGGCCCTTTTACGCACTCAATTGGTTGGAGAAGAAAATATTCGAGGGAGCGTGCTTAAAGACGCAAGCAAGAGCAAGGATGAAAACGAGCTGATTTTTTTTCCTTTTCTCTTTCCTGCCTCCTTTCCTCCATGAGGTTCTTCCCGACGAGTTGTTTAGGACGGACCGACGGACGGACCGACGGACGGACCGACAGGCGAACTGACAGACTGACAGGCGAAGGAGGCACCCGATTTAGCATCCGCTGCATCCCGATTCTTCTACTACTATAGGCTTTCGAGGTCTCAGCCCGCAGGATAAGCGGCACCTTTGACTTACAGCCCAGGGCAAGGCATCCTCGGGAACGTCGCTATCGGTCTCTGGGGGAAGGGAGGAACGGGTGGGGATGGAAAAGGGGGGAAAAAGTAAAACAAAGCAAAAGAAGGTGCTAGGACACACTGCTGGTACTCTCTTCTACTAACACGGTACCGTACTGAACCAACTTAATTATTCCGAACATTTTTGATCGGCCTCTGGCGCTGGGAGGCAACGTTGTTGCGCAGGGAAAACAACAGGAACGTGGGACGGAGGAAAGAAAAAGAAGAAGAAAAGCCAAGCCAATAATAATACAAGCATAATATTATCATACAAACATTGGCTTCGGGGGATAGTGTTAGTGAATGATACTCCCCTAGCTGATAGCACTTGTACTGTACTGTACTCACGCGGCCGGATCGAAATCAGAAGGCCCTATTTTGGACTAGGGCATACAGAGTAGCAACTAACCACATGTAGTAGAAATTTGCTAAACTCGCTATACCACTAAGGCTACCATCCGTGCGGTACTCTAAGTACGGTGGGATTTTCCACCGAGTTTGGCAAGTGTATACCGTATGTGGTTAGTTATCACTTGAGATGCGCTAGTCCAAAATAGAGCCTTCTGACTTCAATCCGGCCGCGGGAGTACAGTACTGCGCGGGGGCCGTAAGAGCTCGATGGGACTACTATCTTAGAACAAAATTTAATGACATATCATACTACTCTGTAACCATTAAGGCCAGGAACTAACACTGCTATTCTCTGGACCTCCCTTCCTAAAGAGATCTGCCGGTAAGTTCCGGAATAGATAATTCCAGATTACCCCACCTCCAACCTTAACTATCATATGAGATGAGCAGGAGGAGGCAATGCCCACAGGATTTTTCGGGGACGGTAGGAAGAAAATAAAAAGAATCACCCAAGCTGAAGACTAGTTGGACAATGCGCTGTAGAGCCACAGAAAATACTTCAATCATATGTGCAGTTGTCTGCTTTTTGCCGGTTGTTCCTCCCCTTTTATCTTTTTATTTCGACAAACGCGTTTATAGACTTTGGGGTTGTCAAGATGTCTACAAACGGCAACACCCACATGGCCAGAAATCTTATCGTGACAAGACATGATTGGGACTGCACGATTATGATTGTGTGTTCCTGCCGGGTGCTGAAGCACGGTGTTCCAGTTTAGTTTAGAATGTTGAACAGCCTGTTGAGTAATCGGGAGTAAATCTCGCAGACCCCTTTGCCCCTGTCATGGCCACGCTGAGCAGAATCGTTTTGGGGCATTCCGAGCACTTCAATTCTTTAGGACCGCGAGATTCCCCTACCACGATTGCCGGTACTCAAATAGGTACGTATGATAGCCAACGTTTCAAACTAGGCTGGAATGTCTTAGAGGCTGAGGGGATAGTGCGGGCCAACAAAGACTTGCCATCGACCGGAAGTTCTTGGAAAATCCAGAAATAGGAATTATCAGCATTCTACAAGGCACAAGACAGGGATTATTTCGCGGGTTAACCTAAATTAACTGTGAGAAAACATCCCCCCTAGCACTGGTAGAAAAAAACACTCAAGAATAATTCCTCTTGACTTTGTAGGAGATCCCTTTGCGAAACCCCTAATGGCCGTGTCTTATTTTTGTTTTCCTAATGGGTTCGGCATCAATGACCGGAATCATCCTGCAGGGGAATGTTTAATGATGAGACGCCACAGCTTCAGTTCGAACTCACGATTGCAGCTTTCCCCATGACCTTAGGTGAAAACAAAAAAAAACCATGGATCAGCACGAATTTGTTATTTAAAGAATTACCCTCGTACTTCTACACCAGAAGCTGGTTTCCCATTTGTAGGGGGAGTGTGGACTAGTTTCTTTTCCGCTAGAGAGGCCTGGTGCGTCAACAGTAGTGTGCAACTAGCAGGAGGTCTAACTATTTGGGGAATTGATGTACTAATACACAGCTGGCAGTTCACCACGATCACATCACCAGATTGGAGTTGTATTTTTTTCTTTCTATATGCAGCCTGCAGGAAGACTGACAGCTGGTCAAAGGTCATCCACGCACGAATATGAAATGCAAAAAATATTGGTCCCAGGCAAGAAGTATCTGAAGACAGGGATTCACAAAGTATATGGCAAGAAACCCCTGCTCATCACAATCTACAGCCGGTATCTTCGGGTACTTCTTACCCGAGACAGATAGCTGCTTTAGTCGACTTGGAAGGGTTCTGTCTACGAGGCCCGGCGGACCAAATTCCTGCGTGCTGAACATCATAGGTATCTGGTTTGGCTCATAAACTACAGTACTTTGCGGGGTTAGGCCCTCCTGCTGGCTGCACACTACTGAGGCACTGCTCGCATGCTTTGTCCGAAGCAAACCAGAAGCACGAGTACAAGAGGAAACCGCATTGCACCTTCTAGGGAAGAAGCTATTCCAAATTTAGAAATCTGGTTCATTTTGGCCGCGAGGGGAGGTTCTGGTTGTCCGGAGCCCGCTGTGAAGGACCTCCAGAGCTGGGCAGGGGGACACTCATTCTGGCCTAGGAATGATATGTTAACCTACCGACTTGAAGCGTGGTCTAACCACAGGTTAATCCCTTGGAAAATCTCCATCAGGTGTGTTTACCAAGGAAATTAGCAGTGATCAGCATGTCTTGGACATTCCCCTACTCCTACCAAAAGTTCCACTTACCAGTACTTCTAAGCTCTAGTATCTCTATGGAAACTTGGGGTATTCTTCTTTTATCTCTATTAATGTGTAGGTAATCGTCCACCTATTATCTAATAGAGCCAAAATTCTCACCAGAGTTGCGGTTGAAAATCCTTTGGGATTGAAGTTGAGCAATATTTTCTTGGCAAAGCATCCGGCTACAGAAGTCCTCACCATGCTGAGGGTAATAGGTAGGTATCCATACGCTCCAGTACCAATTTAGTATTGGCGCCCGGATACGCGCAGATAATTAACCATAGGCCTCCCTCCAATCCCCGTGTTCTGATACTAGAACCTATTACTCGTAGAGTCGGGCCTTGGTCACGGTATTCTGCAGGGCAGCCGAGGTGATTCAGGCATAATTTTAGAGAAAGCCGATGGGCAAGGTTACACTGCAACCGAACGAAACAGACATGACAGCGGGGGCAAGAGAGTGCTTCTGTGGTACATAACCTCTTAAACCAAACCCTTCATCAACACCTCTATGAACCCCGAATTTAGCGAAAAATTGACATTATCAAACAGACAATTCCCAACGCTACCGCCCTAAAACACCTTAAATATTTCCATCGGCCGGATAACTACTACGCACTGCTAAATTTTGGCACTGTGCTGTGAGAGAAGGTGGTGAAAATGGATACTGTGGGTGTAAAAAGGGCCTCTGACGAAACTTGTTGAATGGGTACTTCACACTATGCAGACCCCAGTTCTCCCATCCAGGTCTGCGGGGGTGCTTCCGCAGAGACTAACTGTACTGCCACGCTTTCTTTGGCTCCGATGGGAGCGGACGAGATTCTCCTTGCTTTCATCAAGTCTACAAAATCCCAAGAGTCCCTCTATACTCGAGGAGACCTTCCAGAGGCGTGCAAAGATCCGCACTCCATCCATTTATTATTTGAAGATCTACGCTGCTGCTGCTGCTGTACTGAGCCGTCATGCCCACCACAAGAGAATTCGCTATCCAGGCCATGTTATCCCACCTTGTTAAACGTGATAGCTCCGAAAATAAAGACAGCAAAGACATACCCCTTGGGGAGAGATGGGGAATCATTATAGGTGGCCTTACTTTACTTGTCACAATATTGTCTCTTTTTCGATGCTCACGACTCCGTCGTCGGATGCCTACCCTCCCAATCTTCCCCTTTGCTAGAGTATACCAACCCCTCCTCGTCCTCCCTACACACACTCACATATACATTATTAGCCTCGCAATCTCCTACAGAACGCTCTCGGCACCAGTCTCCCAAGCCCTACGCCGACAGCCGTTACTACCACAGATGGCCCAGCTCCTGAGATTCCTAGGCCCGTCCTAATTTACAACGACCATTCCATAAGGATTCAAATTTCATCTGATGATGGAACATGACACGGCCCGAAATTCTGTAAGTACACAACATCTCTACCTTTGTATCTGTTACTGCACGTACCCTATTGCTAACGCTCTCTGTGAAACAGCTCGAGCAAGTCTTTGCTGTATAACTGTTTGCCGGAAAAAAGAGCAAGGCACTAGAGGGTTTGTTGTTTTCTATGTTACAACACAAGCCTGAAGGCACAATGTAGGATATTGGCACAAGTTTGTTTATCTCTATCCCTTAATCTTCCCTTGGTGCTTACACTGCACTGGACCTAGAATTTCTCGATTTTCGTTCTGACCTTGTACGGTTTGGGAGAAGAGTGGTGAATTTGGACACGATGCGTACAGATATTAGTTCCTATTGTTAGAGTTACAAAATTATAACACAACGGGTTTTTCGACACTAGAGTCGTTCCTACCATACATGCTACCGGAAAATGGATTCGTTTTTAGATCGGGGGGCGGGGAGGGGGAGTTGAATAGCTGGTCATGGGATTGATAAGGTAAAAAAGAAAGGAAAGGTGGGAAACCTCGTGATTGTTGTGTTGTCCGGAAGTATGGATATGTCTGGAGTGGGAGGGGGGGCACGCTAGTTACGTACATATGTGCTTACCGCCACTGAGTGCCCTACTCCCATCCCAGTACTCGTATATACCGCAGATAAGCTCAAGTCAGGCCTCAACAATTCTCAATCCCGATACTTGCGCGGGAGCCGGGTTTTGGCTATCGGCCGTACCATTATTTCACCCCCATCCTTCGTATTGCACCAGAATGCCACCGCTGAAGATAGCATCTGGAGTAGGCCTCGTACTCGTAGCAGGCAAGAAGTGCCCGAAAGAAACAGGGCTCCTAGCTTTGTACAATCCGGGGCTCAGATGTGCACTAACTTTTAGAGAACTATTTTTGTTAAACCCGTGGTATGATATGATATGATTTTAGGTATGATACATGACTAGCACTCCCTAGGGTATAATCGCGGTATTTGGGAAAGGTCTCACGGCAAATAAAGACCCAAATCAAAACAAAAACAAAATAAATAAATCAAAACAACAACTAATAATACCTAAAGCTCTAACATCAAAGTGAAAATCCCCATATCTGGAGCTCCCTGCATCGCGGTCTAACTTAACAAAGCTATGACTAAACCTATTTCGCTCTTGTGAAAGGAAACTGACCTTTGGAGAAAACCTACCGGTATTCTATACCAGTGGATCCCTGGCCCTCTCTATAGAACATCAGCAATGTTCCCTTTATCCCAGCAAAAACACAACGTTTTGCCCGCCGCCAGGAAAACATAATCAGAGAGAATCATAAAAAATCTAAATGTTCTTTTTTCTTTGGAGCACACCAAAAACACTGCTAAATTTTTAGAATCCCTCTCATGCCAAATGACAATTGCCGTATGTAGATGGCCTGTGTTGATCACCCCCAGGGAAATTCTGGGGTAGGCATACTGCCAAGCCGCGTTGAGGCCGTGCTGATTACCTTTTTTGGAACCACAGGAAATCATTCGGTGAAACGTTGCAAACATTGCTGGTAAAAGTTATTCCACAGGGAGGGCCTGGGATTGACTGGTACAGTATTGAAAAGGGTTTCTCCTCTGAGTGGGAAATTACATCCATACCGGCACGTACTGTACTCGAGTACAAACAGTCCTCGTTATCTGTAAAGAATTTCTTCCAAAACATCGACGAAGAATCCTACATCCCTCGCTCGGCGAAGTGCGAGCGCACAAAGAAAAGCACTTTGGAAAACACATCTCGATACGGTTAGTGCGGGTACGATAACCAATCTGGCATCCCACAGTTTCTGCCTGAGTTTTATTGCCTACAATGTCACGCTGCACGCCACCCTCGTGGTGAGTTCGAAGGGAGTACCGGTACGTACCGTACTCCCACCTTCTTCCCTCCGCATCCCTTTCCTCGCTCTTTATTTCCCTTTTTAGGTGTCGTACCAGTATCCTATCATCACCCCTTCAGGAGAGGCTTGAAAAGACAGAACCGTACCATTCAGAACGCCGCTTTCTCAAATTTGGAAGTGACCCTTCCGCAAGATGTTGTTTCAGAGGGGGGGAATGAAATTACCGGGATCATATCCCCCACCTAACACCCTCTTCTGAATCCAAAAATGGAAAGAAAAAAGAAAACAAACAAAAAACGAACCACTCAATCTGCTCCAGTGCCCTGATCCTTCCAAATCCGGCGTGGGGCTCTTGTTTCAGGCCCCAGGGACATTCTTGGACATGTGGATACAATGTGTCACTAGCCAATCGAACGTTCTTATCTCCTCCACTTCATAATAATCGAGTATTTTCCCGGAACCGCTCTTAATGTTAATAATGATACTAGCAATTAATGGCGGGTAAATATGATATATCCCGGCGGTTCACTTTCTGTCTGTACTACTGAACCGCAAAGTCAGCTTTCCCGTGTCTGCAAGTTGCCCTCTATTAAATTAAGTTCTGATAACCTTGTTATTGGCCTAACCCCGACTAGCGCACAAGCTGGGTTGCAATGCAGCAGAACTAGGATTTTCTTGCGCTTTTACTTGTGGGTTGATCAACAGTTGGTACCGGTACATACCGGTACCTTGAGAACCAACCATTGCTTTGAGAGGATCCCCATTCCCTTGATAGATGAAGCACCGGCCTCCAATTCAATACATTATCAAAAAAAGGAAAGAAAGAAAGAAAGAAAGAAAGAAAAAAGAAGGGAGAGTTCTCCAGGCCTCCGCCCACCAATGGAAGGAAGGTTAGCATTTCTAGATGAACCCTTCTAGTGGCGCACCAAAATCTACGTCGGTAGCAACACCCAGTTCCGATCCGCAATACCACCCTACTACCGGTACACCGAGAAAAACAACAATACCCCATTAATTTTTCAAGGCGAAGGATCACGAGGGAGAAAAAATTTTCAAAAGTTCACAGAAACGTGCCTGGCGACCCGCCCACCGCACTGACCCACGATTTTGATTTCCAATTTTTTTTTTACATGAACGGGAAGAGATGTGATCGTCAAGCTCTACGAGGCCTTCCACCTAAGAGATAAGAGAGAAATAAAGGAAAAACTGCTAGGAGCTTACTGGATGAGCTACCCTATGGCCCCATGTTAACGTTACAGTATCACCGGCAGGCACAGTAACACAGGGTACTGACCGCCAGTTACACCACTCGCACGGGGCGAGGAAGGAAAAACAAACTTTCTAAGGCCGCCCTCCCTTCCTCCCAGCCCACTGTGCTGTGTTTAGATAGTGCTTTTGTCACGCATCTATCATAGCTTTTTGTTTTGTTTTGTTCCCATTTATTTATTTATTTGGCCTGGTAGCTGCGAGGAGTAGGTAGATGGGCGCGCACAGCGATCGTAAACAATCCGTAGAATCCTTCTTGTGCTGAAAACTATTTCCGCCAACCCAACACCCTATATCGTACAAATCTCCATGAAAGCAAGTGTTCCGCTTTCGGGTTCCCATGGACAGGCCAGAGCACAGCATCGTACCGTACCGTAGTTGTCGGAACCCATGGAGAGGGGATGTGGAACCCCCTCCCCGCCCTTGGCTCTTCCTCCCCTTCTTATTATTATTACACTCTTCGATTGGTTGAAGCGAGGGCAGGTAATCCAACTAACGTGGGAAAAGCTATTTTACTTGTAAAGTTTAGAATCACAATGGATTCAAGGTATATGGAGAAATAAATAACCCCAAACCCAGCCCCCAGCTAAGGTGGAGGAAAACAAAATAAAATGGGGTGAAATAGAATATGCAGAGCCTTATGCCACAAGTACTAGGAGGGGGAATTGCGCTGCTGTTTGAAAGGTTCCCGTAACAAAGCTGGTCTGTTTCAGTTTAGGTGGTTGTGGCTGTGCTGTTGTCGGTTGACACCAGGTGCGGTAGGTGACACCCTGCGCCGCCACAACCCACCAACCTTAGTATCCCGCAGGGTCGCGAGAGTGGCCCGGCAGTGCTTTCCCCGCCTTGGCGGCTTCGCTTGGGATTTTATTAATTCTACCATCAGTCCTGAGCTCCATGATATACCTATGTTTACTTTGACTACGGTATTTGTCTTAAGGTCATAGTTTCTACCGGTATTTCAGGCTAAGTCTTGTTTCGGGCACAAGCACACACTCCCGTATTTTATGCAACTGTCCCTGTTTTTGAGTAGCCACTCTCGCAAACCGAGAATCTCGCGACTCTGCGGGATACTGTAACGCCGTATATAGCACAGTATCATGCTTTACATACATAAAAAAAGAAGGCCACTATAACCTCCCACAACCACTAGCAGAAAGCTCAACTGCCAGTTTATGATTCTGAGGTCTCCCTTCATCCCCGAACATCTCTCCAGTCTCCTTTGCATTCTTATCGATCATCTCTCCAATCTCCCCGCAGATCTCTCTAATCTCCCTCGTATCCTAGCGAATTGTCAATACTAATGACCTGCTACAGTAACAATTTTGATTACTTACCTGCCTTGTTTTGATAACGATGTCTTCCATAAGGAGGGAGCTGGAAACGGGGGGCGTGTAAACCTATAAGGTCAGCCAACTTCACAATAGGTTCACAGAAATTATATCATACCGTGGGTTGAGCAATTGGGGGCTGAGCCCAGTGGCCGATCTCCGGGAGCTTCCCCGGAAGATTGGTGAGCAACCTACGTGGTTGGGTGGCGGGGGACCGGGTCCTAAGAAGGATCCTGGGTGAACGCAGCAGTCTACCGGTAATAAACTGTGACATTTCCTTTGTTGTTTTCTAATCTTGAGTGGGATGTGGAAGCGGTGGTTGGTTGATTGGGGGTGCTCCGGAAGGTTGGAAGGGATACGAATCCTCAGTTTCGCCAAGCCTGATCCGGCGTCACAGCTATGGGTTGCCACTATACGTGTCCTATATTGTAGAGCTGTGGAGTGATGACCTGGCTTACGTTGGTGTCTGCTAGAATTACATGTTTGTGAAGCCTCATCTCAGCATTCGCACACTGAATGTGTACCATGAGATGAGATCCCCAGTCGGATCCCGAGAAGCCACAATCTCCGACAGCAGATGCCGAAAATAATTGATGCGAAGGTAATGATCAGTGATGAGGGTTTTACGCAGTGGTGCCGAGTGGCTCAAGTGAAGACATAAAGTTCGAGTGTGTAGAAAGGAAAGGAAAGTCTTGAGGAAAGTTAAGAACAGAAAGGCAAAAAGAGAAACGTGGAAAGTTCAAGAAGGAAGAAAAACAGACACATAGGAGGAGAAAGCTTTTCATAGCTTACGCGTCCCTCTCCTCTCCCTATGTATACACGTACCACTACTACCTCACAGTGCAGGTATTTCCTGTGCCAAGTGCTGCGATTTCCAACAGCAGATAAGTTGTCCGCTAACTTCCGAGTGATCAAGCATGATTGTACCCACCCTGTGAATGTTGCAGGACAGTGCCGACGCTGGTGCTGACCAAACACAACTGACTACAATCAACTTCATATCTCCATTGGACCCTTTTCAACTATTACATGCACATTAGCTCACTAAAGAGTACCGGTAAGATCGTCTAATCAGAAAAGTTATCATGCGCGGAAATGCCATTTTGCGTATCTTTCTGACTAAGCAGCAACCCTAACCTTGCCGCAGCTATCGCTGCCCCCCTCCCCCATCTTAGACTGCCTGCCACGCCATCGGGAGCCTGTTCGGCATGCGGCCAATGCGATACTATCATGGTATTTTCGCTTTTACAGCATATTTTTAATGGCATGAAAATAATTTTATAATTAATTGAGGGCAAGCTCGGCTTCCGATAAATGCCAGGATATTTTTCGAAAAAAATAAATATCATAGTATCATAACATAACATTATCAAGCTGCAAGTGCCAGCAAACTGCGCGCCCCTTGGACTGCATTGGACTGCATTTAGGGAGAAGAAAAAGAATAATAATTATTAAAATCACAGCAGTGACAGGATTTTAAGTTTTCAGTTGCAATATGTAACACTACTTTGGGTGATGGCAGGGCTACACCTGCGGTACTTTGGTTTCCCACATCATCATATCATAATATCGTATCATATTATATTATCCCACATCATATCACATCACATCACTTTTTCTCTCTCTTTCTCTCTCTTTCTCTCACAGACCTCACTGACTGACTGATAGACTGACAAGTATCCTCAATTCAGCATTAATTTTCATATTATTACAACTACAGAGCCCCAATTTCACTACTGTATGTATTTAAATCACTCAATTGAAAAAGAAAAAGAAAGAAAAAGAAAGAAAAAAAGGAAAAAAAAAGGAAAACAAAAAAAAAACTGTATGATACACGTGTACCTGCTACCGGCACAACGGTTGAGGTTAATTAAATAATCAAAAAGCGGCCTCGAGAAAAACCGAATCGAATCCGGAAAACCCCAAGCAACCACATCGTGCGAGTACTAGTACAGTACGGGGCGAGGAAGAAAAGGAGGAGGAGGAGGAGGAGTCAATGGCGATACTGACGGTGACGGGGCTGCGACTTCAACGGTACGTACAAGTACGTGCAGTCCTGTACCACACTGGTAGAGTGCAAGTACTCGAGCACGCATACGATCCGTGATCGTCTGTGATCAGCACGGCAAAGTAAGCATCATAATTTCCCAGAGCTGAGTTCACACACAGGTAAGTAATTACCGTAAATTCTTTTACGATTCGCCATCTCAGGAAGAGGTGGTACAGTAAAAACTTTGGCCATTCGCCATCTCGGTTAGGTTGCAAATCTCGGGATTCAGAGACAAAGTTTCTTGAGATGGATTAG
>Ga0307507_10005433_pt1 | contig 20945 bp, 7 predicted proteins | sample 7_EM_MG_FD_207223 | JGI IMG/M metagenome (GOLD analysis project Ga0307507, IMG submission 207223) | Populus trichocarpa ectomycorrhiza microbial communities from riparian zone in the Pacific Northwest, United States - 7_EM | ecosystem: Host-associated > Plants > Roots > Unclassified | place... | reverse complement strand
GGCCATTTTGGTTGTCTGGGAGAACTGTCGACTCCTCCCTTTCAACGACTTGTTGAAGTTTCTTTCCTTCCCCTTTTGCCTACGCCTACGCCTACGTTGTGGACTTACAACAGCTGCCAAAACGCGACTACAGCGCTCAAATTTGTCATTATCGTAGGGATGGAAATCTCACGATATTTGACAAAGATGACCTGCGGAGCGTAAACAGCTTGAAGTTCTTACAGCCAAGCATGGGCGTTCGCTACGATTGCTGTGTACAGTTGGTAGCGATCAAGCGAAATTAAATGGCGTACAAAAATCGCAGCTCGCTTTGGGGGGGGGTGGTGTCAGATAATCTGTATTATCTAAAGGCGTGGGTCACGTGCACGAAGACACGTTACTGAAGACACGTCAGATCAAGGTCAAAAAGACACGATATAAGATCATTAACGATCAAGTTAAAATCAATTAATAAACCCATTTCATTAATGAACTCATCCATTTAAACTTTGTAACAGTTATAAGCCTAGTCCGCCAACTTAAGAAGCTAGTCAGCTATTATTTAATCATTTGAAGAAATTCTACCTTATTATTAGACTCTGACACCTTATTATTAAGACGCAGACTCTGACAGAAATCCTACCTTAATCGTCACAGGATGAGATTCTATGAGATTCTACGAGTTTCTATAAAATTCTACCTTATCGTCAAAAGGACAATCCTGACGACAAGGACAATCCTAATAATAAAATACTATCTTAATTCCTTCTTTACCTATTAGTTAAAATGACTCTACCAACGTTAAGTTTGTTGATGATGATCATCCTCAATAAGCCAGAAGACTGGGAACAATGGCTATAGTAACTATAAGCCCTTATAAACAAACAAATTTGGTCCTACGTTGACCTAAACAATATAGCACCTTAATGAGCTCTACTACAAGAACTAGCCTATCTAGAAGTTACTAATTTTAATAAGAATGCAATCTTATATGCACAGCTCTTGACGAATTAATAGAAAGCGTATAAGAATAGTAGACGATACTACGACTAGGATATAAAGTACTTCCTAAAACAGGAAGAGTATCTGTAATAGATATGTACTTAGATTACGTCCACAGTATTAATTTAGAAGAAGCTACTGCTTAACTTTTCCCTTACAGTTAAAGAATAGCTGATTTGTTTAAAAGAAGACACTAAACCCTTAAAGAACTTTATAATAAGGAAGGTATAGCTGCAGTACACAGAGTCACTTAAGGGGCTTAAGTAGATAAAGGTTACCTAGTGGCTTAACCAATAGGAGCATGCGATAAAGATAGTAGAGAAGTATAATCTTCTATAGATAACTAATAGGATCTGGCTAATGGACCTTGTAAATATAATATAACCTATAAACAAAACCTATTTTATTCTGTATATAAAGCAGGCAAATGATACTAAAAAGGCTCCCTTATTAGAATACCGTAAAGTAGTAATAGAGCTATAAGAAGCATTCCAAAACCTTTCTAAAGCCGTACCTACAACGGCGAGAGGGAGTGTATTTAATATAGACTTCGTAGGAGAGCCTAAAGAGGGTATCTCTATTGCTGCTAAAGTCTAAAAAGGAAAAGGGAACAACTTATCTCGCAGCTAAAAAAGGGCAGGTATAAATTTAACTAAAGAGACGTTTTCTAAAAGGTTAAAGAACCTTAAATGCCTAGTATGTGATATAAGGGGACATACCCTTCCTAACTATTGGTATCTATTTGAGAGCAAAAGGCCTAAGGGATTTAAAGCTGTAGGTACACGTATAAAAAGGGTGCTTATAAAGGTAGAGCAAGACAAGGATCTAGCTGCCTAAGTAGAATAACTTAAGCTTAAGGAATTAAAGGTTGATAAAGCTTAACAATAATAGGAGATAGTTAAGATTAAGGGAGAAGCCAATGCGATATTCCTAGAATTGTATTACACCGGTTAACTCTATCCATTAAAGCTATTAACTATTCTTAACTTAGGAACTACTCTCTATATCTTTAATAACCTCTCTCGTTTTTATAATTTTAGGAAAGCTTTAAGATACAAATATATTATCGCCGGCAGCTTAGAAGTGCCTATACTAGGTTATAGCGATGTTACTATCTAGGTTATAAAACCAGACAAGAGCAAGGGAATCCTACGTCTTAAGGACGTTGCCTTTTATATGGACTTTAATACGAATCTAGTGTTGTTCCGTCTACTTTAAAAATAAGGGTTCTACTAGGATAATAAAGGAGACAATAATCTGCTAGTCTAGAAGGATAACACAATCCTATATTAAATGGAAGAATGTTACGGATAATAGACTATTAAATATGTCTAACTAGGAAGTCTATTAGCGTTTAATACAAGCTAACTGCTATGCCGCTAATGGAAGTGTAGAGCATTATTAAGAGACGCTCGTCTAGATTTAAAAGGTGATGCGTATTTATGGTATTTGCGTCTAGGTTATCCAGGACCTATAAGCCTTTACCATCTAGGTCTTAACGCCCTAGGAGTTAAGCTATAAGGCCCAAAGACAACAGAATGTTAATATTGTAGTCTTGCCAAAATTAAGCGTTAGGTCTTAAGAAGGTTTTTGGAACAGAATATTAATAAACCTTATCTTAACCTCTATATTAACTAGACTGACCTTAAGGAAGCGCATACTGGATTTGTACGAGTTATGTTTATCTATAATACCTTCTTAGGAAAAACCTTCCCGTATTTTATAACAATGCATAGTAAGGAGAAGGAGATACTATAAGTGCTTAAAGATTTTATCTAATAGATTCGTCTAAGGTATAACCTTAAAGTTAACACTATTAGATTAGATAATAAGCTAGGGAGAAAGAGAACTCTTAAATAGCTACGGACTTAAGGGATTATATTTAAGCCTTTAGCGCTATATACCTAAGCTTAGAACGGTACCGCCGAACACTTAGGGGGTGTAATTATTAAGAGAATATAAGTAATAAGAATTGCTGCCAAGCTACCATATAATCTATGGAACGAGATTATTAACTGTATAGTTTACCTTTAAGATTAAACGCCACAAGAAAGCAATGGATGGAAATTACTATATAAGAGGTTCCATACCTACCTAGCTAATGGGTTAAGAAAGCCGCAACTAGCGCACCTAAGGGCCTACGGCTGTAGGGCGTACGTAATAACGTTAAATGCCCAGCTAAAGAAGAAAAGGCTAAGTAAGCTAAATCCGCGAGCCCATATTAGCTACCTTGTTGGCTATAACTCTACTAATATCTACAGGATCTGGATCCTATATAAAGGTATTATTATCTCTATTAGGGACGTTATTTTTAATAAAAAGACATTCTTTAATAGCAAGCGAATGGATATCTCAAAGGACCTACACGCTAAATTAGATACGCTAATTAAGAAGATTTAACTCCCTAATACCCTAACTAAAAATAAGGTCCTTCTAGAAGACGATAAAGAAATATTTAAACCGTTAATTTAAGAGGAAGACAATGATGATGTCAATAAGCCAGTTTAAACCTTTAATGAGTTAGCAGATCTCGAGCTTGCAAGAGCTCTTAAAGATGTGTACTATACACTACCTCTAATAGAAGAAGACGAAGAATCTCTATATGCCTTTTACATCGAGTATCCTACAAAGTTAGGTGTATAAGGTACTGATTAAGACGTCGCTTATTAAGTAGGAGATGCGTTTAATACTTAGGGGGTGTCTAATAACTTAGTTAAAGACTTGTTTAAGGAAGCCTGTAATAATAGGTTTAAAAACTTTGTTACTAAAAGAATTACGTTAGCCTATTAAGGTGCCTTCTTAGCAGGAAGGAAGTTTAACCTTAATAGTTAACTTAATAACAGCAAGCTGAAATTAGGTAGAATACGTAATATTAGATTATATAGGAAGAACCTACCTCCGCCACCTTAATCAATTTAGGACCTTAATACGTATCCTCTTTAAGATTAGTTCTAAGAGGCTTAATAAGCCCATCTCCAATCTTATTATTAAATAAGGTTGTTTTAAGAAATAGATAAGAAGTATGCAAAGGGACAGCAAGTCCTTAGCTTAATATAGGTATTTGTCTACAAGACGGACAAGCACGGATTTCTCCAGAAATGTAAGGCACGCTTAGTAGTATGCGGAAATTAATAGGCCCCAGAAGACCTACCTACAAGAGCTACTATATTAGCTAATACGACCTTCCGAACCCTTATAGCAATTACCGCAAAATTCGACCTGGAGACGATACAGATAGATGCAGTTAATGCGTTTATCCATTATAATCTTAATAAGGTTGTCTATATGAAGCTACCGCCAGGGTTTAACAAAGGAAAGAAAGATAAAGTACTGCGCTTAAGAAAAGCCTTATACGGACTACAATAATTACTACTATTATAGCAGAAGAATCTCATGAGCTTATTAAACGAATTGGGCTTTAAAGAGGTACCTTAGGAGCCGTATATTATGCTAAAAGGTAGAATAGTCGTCTTCTTCTATGTTAACGATATTGTCTTCTGCTACTAAAAGACAGATGAGAAAAAAGCTTAAGAAGCAATTAAGGAGCTATGCAAGGAATACTAGATAAGTATTCTTAGCAAGCTAAAATGGTTCCTAGGAATCTATGTGCTATGTAATTATAGCTAGAGGCTCCTGTGGCTATCCCAGGAAGCCTATATTAAGAAGATAGCTAACTAGTATAAGATAGATCTTAGAGGGCGTCTTCTAGACACTCCTATGGTAGAATCAGAACTTCTCCCTACTAATTACTAATTGATCTGTCTAACGCTTCTATCCTCTAATATAGACCTACTAGTCCGTCCTATATCCCTACTAAGAGAAGCAGCTTCTACGATGCTATATTAGAGAAAAATGGGTTTAATACTTTATGCAGTCACTATAACGCGTCCGGATATTGCTTTTGCAGTATTATAGCTGGTAAGGTTTAATCAGAACCTAAGCTAAGAGCACCATTAAGCGGTAGATAGAGTAATTTAGTACCTATATAGTATAAGGAGCAGAGCAATCTACTATAGAGGAGATAAGGAAGGAACGAACGGTAGAGGGAAAGACAAAGGAATACGCAATAAAGGACGAGACAATAGAAGAGACGGTAGAGGTAAAGCGCAATTATTTATCTGTGCTAGCAATGCATTATTCGCGGACAACTCCGTTGATAGAAAGAGCTTATAAGGATATATTATAAAGCTATTTAGGGGGCTAATTGCCTGGAGAGCAAATAAGTAGGGTATGGTAATAATATTAAGCACAGAAGCCGAGTTGTTAGCCCTATTATAGAGAGTAAAGGAAGCTATCTTTATTAGTAGGCTATTTAAAGCAATAACGTTACGCCTAAACGAGCCCTTAATTATTAAATGTAATAATATATAGACGCTCCAACTAATTACGGAAGATATGGTAAAGCTGATTACGAAGCTCCGACACGTTGATATCTATTAACACTGGCTATGTTAGGAATACGTAATAAGACAAGTATAATTTTAATAAACAGTAATAAAGGAAATGATTGCTAATGGACTTATAAAGGCCCTACCCAAGCAGAGGTTTTAAAGCTTCGTTAATATAATTGGGATGGTGGATATTAAGGAGCAGCTAGATAAGGAGAAGTAACTAAAGGACCTAAGGGATAGTATCAGAGCAAGACGGAAGGATTTAGATAAGATTACGGTTTAATTGACTCATTAACGGATATGAGAAGGTGGCTAGCTTTGACCTTAAAGAGCTTAAAGCTAAGGGGGTGTGTTAGATAATCTGTATTATCTAAAGGCGTGGGTTACGTGCACGAGTCACGTGCACGAAGACACGTCACTGAAGACACGTCAGATCAAGGTTAAAAAGACACGATATAAGATCATCAACGATCAAGTCAAAATCAATCAATAAACCCATTTCATTAATGAACTCATCCATTTGAACTTCGTGACAGGTGGAAGCTAGCCGTCAACAAAGCTGTATATATCCCTTCGTGTGGCAAGTTTTCATGGACTTTTCGTATATGCACGCCTTATAAGCCAATCTAGAGGCTCTATACCATATAGAGCTTGGTGTTGGAGCCTCTGGTCAATGCGGTTGCTCGGCAGCAAGGGCCCTGGCGCCTTATTGACGCTTGAATATTGCGGTGTACAGTAGCGACGTGGCCAGGAATCCTATAATATTTGGTGTAGTTTAATCAGAAAGCTTTAATATTGTCGCCGTCTATTTAATCATTAAATTTTTAGTAAAATATTGTCCTTATGCCGCCTAAAAAACATTATACGCCTTTGGCTCCAAAGCCTCCAAAAGCACCTTAAGCATGGGAGTCCTATTCACAATCCTTTTAAGCGACGCAGTATACACACAATAGCTTGTCGGCAGTAGCTACGCAGCAGGCAGTAGTGCTAATTAAGGATATTAAGGAGGCTTAGCCAAGCAGCTAGATAGAGGATATTAAGGACAAATTAAGAGCCGTTTTTAAGGCCCGCGGAGAGACTGCTAAGGATAAAGTAAATAAGGTAGATAAGACTAAACTACCAGAGCTATTAGCTAAAGAAGTTATAAGAATAGGCCTTCCTGCTATTCCTACTTTATAGGAGCCTATAGCTGCTGTTCCTAAACTAGATCTTAAAGTTATTAACCTTCTAAAGGAGTTAATATTCGCCGCTCGGCGTGCTAGTAAGCCTATTAGTGGCATTAACACGGATATTAAATCTAATGACTTTCCTAATTAAAATAAGGATAGTAAGCGCTCTGCTTACTATACGCTAGCCAATTAGATTAGTATAGCGTCTGGTAGGTGTAGATCTAGATAGGACCTACCAATTCGAGTATTTCTACTATTCTTTAGTATCAGTGTGTTTAAGAAGCTCGCAATTAATATAAACCTATATACAGCCTCTTAAAATGCTAGCGGATATTACTAATTGGGACAACATGCGGGTAAACAATTACGGGTGTAGAAGGAGACCTCTACTATCAAATTAATAATTTGGGTAGGGCTTATTATTTATATAGGCGTCTTTAAAGGCACTTAGGTGTGAGATCTTTGGGCCGTAGATTCTAAATATCCTAGACACTTAATTAGCTTATTTATAGGCCAAAAAAGATAGGAGCAACTTAAGCGCTTCTTTTATATCTTACCACCTCCACCAGAGGGCGTTAAATATCAGGTCTTTAAGAAAATTAAGCCGTTAACAACTCCTTTAGACAAGGCGTTTAGAAAGTACGTTATACCTAGATCCATAGTTAGCTTTAATAAGATAATGGTAAGGTTTACTAGATAATCTACAGCTATAATTAAATTACCTGGTAAGCCAATACCTAAGGGCTTTAAGATAATAAACCTTTGTTAATATGGATATTGCTATAGCTTTATGCTTACCTCGCCTAGCTGCTTTTTTAAGCTTCCTTCTTAAATAGATTATTAAGATATTGTTCTCTTAAATACCTCTAAGTGCATCCTCTACCTTACCCAACAGCTTCCTCTTTAGGCTCGTTGATTTTGCCTATTTTTAGATAACTACTTTATGAATATTCCGTTGCTCCAGGTGCTTCGACGACTTAGAATTGCTATAGCTGGCATAGCTTAATTAAACTTAAAGGACTATCTAGAGGTGTATAAAAGGGCTAATAAAAGAAAGGAAAGGCTACCATTTAACTTTATTACAGGAGTAGTTATTAGCGTAGTTAATTTAGTGCTTTTAATTATATAGCAGGACAAGAATTTAGTACAGTTTTTAACGATAGTTTACTTATATAGTAATAAGGACGTTAATGAAGTCAATCGGCGTCAGCTGTAGGCATATAATTCCTTCCTTAAGAAGCTAGTAGCTGACGTTTAGGGTAATAATCTAATTAAGAAGTTAACACTTCCTAGGCTCTCTATTAACTACAATAACTAAATAGGTGGGGTTAATATTTATAATCAGCTTCGAAGCTACTATACCACCTAGATTACTACTATATATACTTAGCTGCCCTTATTCTTCTAGGCGCTTAATGCGGCTATAATTAACGCCTATATTATTAGCAAAAAGATCTTCTAGATATTAAGGAAGTACCTCTAAACCCACCGCCGTTTCTATATACAATTGGTATAGAACCTTGTTGTTATAGGCAGTTAAAAGATAGGCCTAAATAAGCATAATACTAAGCATCTTCTTTGTTAAAGCTTACCAAAATATAGGCAATATTAATCTGGTATTAGGCCTGGTTATAAAAATAAAACAAATAAAAAAACTACCTATATTACTACTAAAACCCCACTACCTACAATTTAACGGTGCAAGACGCGAACTTACCATTCTATTAAAAGCTTTATAAGAAAGCAAGGCTATAAGAGCCCACTAAAGTGCTGGATATATAAATAGAAGGAGGCAAAGAAGCTTACAGTAAAGGTTAGGCAAATAGTATATAAATGTAAGGCTTATAGGCTTCCTCTATACCTTTGGTGCTTTAACAACTTTTATTTAATAGGCGACGACTAGGTAACTATTTTAAGCCCTCTACTTCCTTACGCCCCTAATATTGAGACTCTAAAGCTAATTAAGCCTTTAGTGCAGCGTCCTGCTTAGCCTCCTTCAAGTCTTTCTCTACCGCCTTTAATTAATCCTCTATGCTAAATAACCGCTAACTGAACCGTTTAATAACCTGTAGCACTTAATACATCTTATTTCAGCATAACCCACACATCGCCCAAAAGTTAAAAGTCACAAACACGCTCAGAACACGTCATTTTTACGCGTCTACACGTCCGAATACACCTTCGAAGCTGCGTACTACCCGTAATGAGCCCGCAGGGGTCTGCTACGAGGTCGCAGGCATCGCAGGGTGCAGCAGCACGCGAGGCACTAGCACCGCAGCCCGTACCCACAGAGCCACCGCAACAAAAGGTGGCGAAGCTGATTCAAAAACCAGATAACCTACTCCTTCTAAATGGCAAAGAACTCGAGCTTTGGGAGGAGCTTAAGGTAGAGGCCGGCAAGCTCTGCTTGCCTCCATGAGTTACGGCCGATAACGATTACATTTAAAAGCTTACGGAAGCTATTGCGGACTTAATTAAAAAATAAAACCAGCTAGCAAAGCCTCTGGCGCCGACGACCTATGCCGCAGCTTTACAGGCAGGCCTCCCTCCCTAGATAGGCCTATAGCCGGTCTACGAAGTCCCTACGCGTCTAACCCGCGAACTCGTTATATAAAACCTAGGCGCGTCCCTATAGGACCACGACCGCCTAATTAGCCAGATCGTAGAAGAGATTAACAAGAGTAGGAGCCTAGAGATTACAGGTAAGGTATTGGCAGGGAGGAAGCTGCTAAGCGGAGATATTATAATAACAGCAGATACTGCCTAGATAAAGGAACAACTAGAGCGGGATAATAGATGGCTCTCCGCTATTAGTCTAACAGTAGAAGTAAACCGCAGAAAGTTCCCTGTTATAGTCTATGGGATAAAAATTATATTAGTAGACTGTAGTAAATAGGACAAAGCAATCCGCCAGATACTAGGGCAGAATAGATATCTTAGCAACAAAATCGAAATCCTCTATATATAGTGGCTAAAGAAGCCCTTGTGGCTAGGGAAAATAACTATATACCTTATTATCACGGAGTGAGTACAAGTGGTGATAATATATAGCGAAGTAGATATTATTAAGCTATATACATGAACTATATAATAAAGTCAAGACGTTGCGTAAGGAGAGAAGGTAAGGAAATGGGAAGAAAGGGTATATATCGCTAGTTTGGTTACTTGGTCAACACGTACACGGAGTAGAATAGGATTTGAGTAGCGGTCCTGGCAGAACTTGGCAGGATTTAGTAGACTTGGCAGAATATAGCAGAATGCGGCAGATTACTGTCAGATTGCCATAGATTACTATCAGATTGCCATCTCATAGTCGGTCTCTTCTTACTGCATAGGTGGAAACAGGTGGACGTGTATAAGGTATTACAGAGAAGTCCCATAACAGTACCCCCCCTTTAAACTTAAGCTTCTGCAAGATGGGGCTGAGGTAGTTCTAGGTAGAGTTTATAAAAGTCTTCTACGGCTTGTATAAGTCCTATAGAGTCAACGGGTTCCTATAAGGGCTTAGTAAAGCCTCTCCATTTTATAAAATATATATATTTGCGTTTCCGTTTATTATACTTAATGTCGTCAACTCTTTCGACGAGGTATTCATCCTCACCATCCACTTTAACTAGTGGGGGAGGGTCTTAGATCTATCCAGGTAGGGCATCTAATATAAGGGCGACAGGGCGGAGGACTAACGTATAGAATACAGGGTAGATTTTAACCGTATTAGGGAGCTTCAGTCAGTAGGCATAAAGAAAGACAACTTTTTCAACCTTATAAGGGCCGGCGTTCTTCCAGTTAAGTTTCTTAGTAGGTCGTTTCATATTCAGATTTCTTGCGTCTAGCCAGACAAAGTTACTAATTTGGTAAGCTAGTACTAGGGTTCAGTTCTTATTTGCTACGGCTTTATAAATAAACTAGGCCCATATTATTTTATTAGTAAGGAACTCTTATAATTCTTCCATCTTCTTTACAAATTCGTTTGCTTCTATAACTTATAAGGCCTAATAAGCTAGGCGAGGAACATTACTAAAGGGTTTAAAACCTATTCGCAGGTGCTAGCCGTAATTAGCCAAGAATAGGGAGACCTTTGTAGTTTCTAAAACAGAGTTATTTACAGTAAACTTAGTAAATACAAGCCAGTCTATCTAGTCGTCCTATAAATACAACGTGTATATCCAAATATACTATTCTATTATAGCATTTGCACGTTCCGTTTGACCGTCCATTTCTGGGTAATATACTATAGACAACAGCGCTTTAATGCGGAGTTAGGTAGTTAGTTTTTCCTAAAACACTAAGACAAACTAGCGGCCTCTATTAGAGACAATTATTTTAGAAAGTCTATAGAGTTTCTATACGTAATCTAGGAACAGTCGGGCGACAGTAGGTGTTAATATATTAGGGCAGGCGATCAAGTATCTCATTTTAGATAGTTAGTCTATAACTACCATAATATTCGCACAGCCTTTACTTATGGGGAGATCAACAACAAAGTCAATTAAAATATCCTTCTATCTTCGGTCCAGAACAGGCAGTGGCTTTAGAAAGCCGTTGTACTTCTTATATAAGGCTTTAGCTCGTCGGTAGGTGTAATAGCTAGAGACGTACCTTCGTATTATATCGTGTATATTTAGCTAGTAGTACTCCCATTAGAGCAGCTCTAGGGTTTTTCCTTAGCCTAGGTGGCCAGCTACTAGTAAATCGTATACATATTCAAGGAGCTTAAGCTTAAGTTCGTCGTAGTTAGGTATAACTAGGCGGTTCTAATAATACAAGCAGTCTCCGCAAGCTTTATATTTACTTAGAGAGATCTTTTTAGAGCGTCTAACGCCATCTTAAATTAACTTAAGTGTCTCTTAAATAAACTCGTTATTTGGGTATTCGTTAACTATAATCTACTTAATTAATTAATTAGTTATTTCAAGGACGTATACCATAAGGTCTTTAGCTAGGGGATTAAATAATTTAGGGTAAAGTAGCATTTAATTGCGGTAGGCGCGCGCTTCTTCCTATACTGTTATATCTTGTGAATATCAAGTTAGGGTATTAGGTTTTTAACCTTAAACGCCTAGGCGGTATATAATTAAGAATTAGAAATAAGACAGATATTCTAACTAGCGGGCTTAACAATAACTTAGCTGTTTCGTGGTTATAAAGTACTGTAGATTCTTATAGTCGCTAAGAACCTTAATTGGAAATCTAGCGCCTTTTAGTTTAGGTCACTATTGTTTAAAACATCTAATAATGGCTAATAATTCCTTATTGTAGATCTTGTAGTTATATTTGGCTAGACTTAATCGTTTTAAAAAGTATGCTACTGGATACAGTACTCCTTCCTTATTATACTAAGACAGAATGCCTTTAGTAATATAGTTAGATAAATCAGCTTCTATAACACTCTTTCAGTTTAGGTCAAAGTGTTAGAGTATAGGTGCGGTAGTAAACATAACTTTTAGATAGGTAAAGGCCTTCTTACATTCCTTATTAAAGATAAAGGCTTTGTCCTTTTGTGTTAGAGCCATAAGAGGTAAAACTAGGGCGGAGAAGTTATTAATAAACTGTTAGTAGAAATTAGCAAATCCTATAAAGGCTCTTATATCCTTAACGTTCTTAGGTTCTTGCCAGTTTACAATTACTTTAATCTTCTTTAGGTCCATTTATATGCTATCTATAGAGATAATAAGTCTAAGGTATAGAACTTCCGTTTTATAGAACTCGCATTTATCTATATCTAATTATAGTCTAGCTTTACGTAGGGCTTCCAGGACAAGGTTAATATATTTTTTATATTTAGCTAGGTTATTGCTATATACCAGAATGTCATTAATATAAGCAGTATAGAAAACGTCTAGATAAGGTTATAAGGCATTATTTACAAAGTATTAGAATAAACTCGGGGCATTTATAAGGCCGAATAGCATTACTAAGTATTCAAACAGTCTATATCTAGTACGGAATGCGGTAAGCCATTTATCTCCTTTTATAATACAGAGGCGGTTAAATGCGTAGATAAGGTCAAGTTTTATATAATAGCGAGCCTTATTTAATCGGTTTAGTGTCTCTTAAATTAATGGAAGCGGGTACCGATTTTTAATAGTAATAGCGTTAAGAGCTTAGTAGTCCATATAGAAGCGTAAACCGCCGCCAGGTTTCTTAATAAAGATTATAGGTGCAGCTATAGGCGAAGAGCTTGCTCTAATAAATCCTTTACTTAGGTATTTGTCTAAGTACTTCTATAGCACTTAGAGTTTGTTTTGGGATATTCTATATAAGGGTCTAAATCCTGGCTGTTTTCCTTCTTTAAGTACGATCTTATAGTTATATGGTTGGTGTTCTGCTAGTTTATCGGCTTCCTTTTATAAAAATACTTTTAGGTTGTTATAGTAGCATACTAGTACTTTTATAGCAGGGTTAGTGTATTTCTTTAGTACTAAGGCCTTTTTAATATCAGCTATTATAATAGCGAAGATCGTATATTTAGGTTTCTTAGCGAGTTATACTAATAGGGTAGCTCCAATTATATAAATATCTAAGGTGTTAAGTAAACTCGGATTATTTTTAGTTTCTTATATAGTTTCTTATTTAGGTTCAAGTTTAGTATTAGGTATAGAGTCGGTGTTAGATTTAGGTTTAGGTTCTTTAAGTATTCTTTTCATGGTAGAGTACCAGTTCTTTTAGTACTTTTATATATTAAGCTTAAGCTTCTGCTTAGTTTGGGGTATAGCAGTTAGAGTTAGTTCGTGTAGTTATATATTATTTCCGGGTTCTTAGTGGATGTCAGTGGAAATCTTAGACTAGTGGATCTTAGTAGATTTTCTAGATTTCGGTTTAGGGTCTAAGTAGTAGGTTGTAAGACACTTCTGCTTATAATAGGAGGTAGTAAATAGAAGCTTAAGGTTGTCCTAATTAATAGTTACCTTATATAGCTTTATCTAGGGTTGTTTAAGGATCACTAAGTAACCTAAAGTAGTAATAAAAAGCCTAATTAGTTCTTTATAGTTTAGGTATTAGAGTCTTAGGAATACTATATAGGTAATATAGCCTAAGACAGTGTGTTTACCATTAAATCCAAATACGTTAATATGCCGGTTGAGGGGGGTTAGAGTAAAACTATTATCTTATAAAAAGATCTTGTTAATAAATCCTATACTACTAGCTCCTGTATTAATTAGGACTCAAGTATTAACCTATTAATTATTCTACCGGAGATAATAGTTAATAGTTATACTGTAATCCTAAGAGTTAGAGTTTATAACATCTAAAGCATTTAACAAGATCCTAAGGCAGTACCGTCCCGGAGAGCGACTTAGCTCTAGGACCTTCCTTTTAGAGGTAATTAGGGTGGAGTTCTTATAGTATATTAGTTATAGCTTTGTCCTTATAAGTAGTGCTTACTAGATACGGGGCTGGAACTAGGTAGAGATTAGGGATGGTAACTAGAGGATTAATATGGTAAATAGCTACTAGTGTTGGCCATTCGTAATTCGCGTTAGGGTAGGGGGATAGAGCAGTAGTTAGAGAAATAGGAGCTACTTCTACACTTAAAACAGAGGCCTAGCTTAGTATATTATTCTTATTTAAAGGACCCTAGTGGGGCGTATCCTAGGGTTCCAGTGTTAATATCCATAGCGTTAGGGTGCTTAGGCTAAGACAATAGCTTAGTAAACATTTATAGGGTTATTATATTATATCAAGGAGCGGACTTCGGTGTTAGACGTAGTATATTATTATACCGTTTATTAATAACGTTTGCGCAGGCGTTAAGGGCTCCTGGTAGGTCTATACCTATTAGGGAGGTTTTTAGTTTAGGACTTAGGGATTTAATAAAGCTGTTAATTAGTACGGAGTTGTTCCAGCCTATTTCTTTTACATAACGGTTAAATTTAGAAAAGTATACTAGAAAGCTTTTTATTCCTTAAGTTATGTGGTTTATCTTTCTCTAAGTAGTAGCTTGGCGGTTTAGGTTACCATATATAGCTTTAAGAAGTACAATTAGGCTTAGTACTGAGTTCGGTTAAAGAGGTTTAATAAGGTTAGCTATATCTCCTCCTAGTCAACTTAGGGCATAATAGAGTTGGTTGGCTTTAGTTAGGTAGTGGTTAGTGTTACTAGTTAGCTTATTTTTAAGCCGGCTTAGGAATAATTGGAGTTCTTATTATTTACTAGTAAATATTGGAGGGTCTAGTAATTATTTAGATTATTATAGTGTAGTAGTTAGTTTTACTAGTGGGATAACTATTACTGGTTTAGGGCTTGTATTCCATGTATTGGCTTCTAGTAATAGCGACCGGTCTTAAGGGCTTAGCGTGGACATCTTAAGGGTGCGGATTTCTTCTTAAAGGGCCTTAATTGTTTTCTAGTGCTGTGCTTCTTATTCGGCTTGCTATTAAGCTATAGCAGCTTAATTTTATGCGAGGGCATCTATAAAGGACTTTTATATATCTGCCAATTATTCCTAGAGTGCGGATATAATGTCAGCGGCCGTTATAGGGGCTTTAAGGTTGTTCTGCATTTTAAATAAAGTGGGGCGGAGTGTAGGTTTTAATGTAATATAGTGTCACGGAGTAAGTATAAGTGGTGATAATATATAGCGAAGTAGATATTATTAAGCTATATACATAAACTGTATGATAAAGTTAAGACGTTGCGTAAGGAGAGAAGGTAAGGAAACGGGAAGAAAGGGTATATATCGCTAGTTTAGTTGCTTGGTCAACATATATACGGAGCAGAATAGGATTCAAGTAGCGGTCCTGGCAGAACTTGGCAGGATTTAGTAGACTTGGCAGAATATAGCAGAATGCGGCAGATTGCCGTCAGATTGCCGTAGATTACCGTTAGATTGCTATCTCGTGGTCGGTCTCTTCTTGCTGCGTAGGTGGAAACAGGTGGACGTGTATAAGGTGTTACGGAGGAGTCCCGTGACACTTATTATTGACGTAGCGACCCCTGAATAAGCGAACACGCTTATAGACAAAGGGCTTCTTTTTTAGAGTGAGCTAAAGGATTGCAAACTTTATTATAGGGACTGCCGGGTTACTTAGTGCTATAACTGTTAAAAGTATAGCCATATAGCCCGATTCTGCAGCAGCTAAAAGAAATACGGACTTTGCGCGGCGCTAGGACACGATAATAAATCCTATAGCTTCTATAACGACCCTATAAAACACTAATATGTGAACTGTAACCTAAGCCACCTAGCTTAGTTAAGCAGATATAAAGTATAGAGTAAGTAGGCAGATAGGGCCCGCCTAGCGTATATAATAAGACTAAAACGGTACGTAAGCTCTGTGAGTAGCATATCCTTCTACCCACCACTTAACCACGCCAGTGGTACCCCTAGTAGTACACTTAGCAGTACTATATAGAGCAGCGCCCTAATAAGCTCCTATAGGTTGGTTTTAATTCCAAGCACGTAGGGATTAGAGGAGCAGTTACGCATAGAAGGAATCTAGGTAGGGTAGGTTAGGCCTACTAGTGTAGTTACTGGGAAGCGCGGCCGCAGCGTCTCTGTAAGGGGTTTAAGAAATCTAATAGGCAGACCGCTGAATAGGCTGTGGGCCGCCTAGAATAATTAGGACATTATAGTATACCTTATACAGAATAATAAAGAACTATGAATACACTCTAAGTTATATAGTATAACGTGCAGAAAAGCAAAGATAAGGTAATAATGCTGTTTATTATAGAAGTAACGCGGTAGGGGTATGAAATTCTAGTAATATAAGAACCGTGGCAGAACTAACAAGTAAACGCAATATACTGCCTAAGTAGCTGCGGTTACTGGCTAGCCTACCCAAGGTGCTTTAGAAGCCGCGCGTGCTTTTTAGTAAGTAGGCGAATTCTAATATTAAAGTGGTCGGTCTAGTACCCTCGCCTGGATATAGCCTCCCTTATACTACAAACCGGAAACTATGTAGTGCATATTTATAACGTCTACTTGGCCGGCCTGGGAGGACTTAGAACAGTAAATTGGGAGTTGCCTATCTACTACCTTCTATAGCTACTTAATGAGCCAGGAGAGCATATAGTCGTAAGAGACTTTAACCTACACTACCCTATCTAGGGTGGACCGCAGTGCCTTAAGCAATATAATATGGCGGACGACCTTATCTGCGTTACCTGTAAAGTATACCTATAGCTTCTTATCCTACTAGGGGTAGAAATATGGGAGGCTAAAGGGGCCGTAAATATAATTAACCTAGCATTTAGATTAGCAAATATGGCATAGCACCTTATAAGCTGTAAAAAAGATGACTGGCTTAAAAGCGGCTTAGACTACTATTTAATTATAACACTTTTTGCCCTAGAGTCGCCTCCGCAAAGCTAGCAGCAACGGCAGCAGCGCTATAACTGGAAAAAGATGGATTAAGACAGGGTTGTAGTAGGTGTAGAGTACCTCCTATAACTAGGCACCCTTGCTATGGCTAAGGAAATTAAAGACTATATAACTAACCTTTTAGAGTTCCTAGAGGGCCTAGTTAAGAAAACAGTACTAGCAGCTAAGGATATAGTAGGCTACTCCTGCCCCTAGTAGACGTAGGACGTAGAGGAGAAGGTATAGGCAGCTAGGGTAGTAAGGCGGTAGGGGGTCTTAATAGAAGAGCTACGGATAATTAACCTACGCAAGAAGAATGTAATCTGGAGAGTAAAAACAGCGCAGTTTTAATAAAGCGTCTATAAGGCTGTGACTAAGCCGAATGGCATCTAGAAGCTAGTCTATTAGGTAAGAGAGCGTAGCTACCTACTACCTAAACCGCCTGTAATCCCGTCGCTATGGAAAGTAAGAAATAAAGAAATAATTTAGGTAGTAGATATAATGTAAGGGAAGGCTGACTTACTCTAGGAAAGGTTTTTCCCCTAAGAACCTAAAGCTGATATAAGCGATATAGAGGGGTACCAGTACCCCCTACCCGCAGAATAGCTCCTATATATTAATAAGGATAACGTGTAGAGGGTAATAAGAGACCGCCTCCCGTATAGCGCCCCTGGGGCTGATGGTATCCCAAACGCCTTCCTTAAGGCGTTAGGACAGCCGTTTGCTAAAGTGATGGCGGCCCTAATAAAGGCCTGTTGGGAGAAGGTGTACTAGCCAAAAAAAATTCCGCTGAGCCTGTATGGTCGCTATTAGGAAGTAAGGAAAAGATAACTACTTGCTACTGAACGCCTAGAGACCTATAGCCCTACTAAGTATAGTAGGTAAAGTTATAGAAGCAGTTATGGTAGAATAGATACGTTGTATAGCGGAAGAGCATAATATGCTACTAGCCTATTAGATGGGAGCCTAGGAGAAGTAATTGATAGAGACAGCCCTAGACCTCTTAGTTAACTAAGTATAGACAGTTTAGCAGATAAAAGGTAATGTGGCGTTACTACTCTCCCTTAATATTACTGGAGCCTTTAATAGGGTAGTATAAAAGCGCCTATAGCATGTACTATGGGTAAAGGGGATCCTAGAGGAGCTAGCTGCCTGAGTAGAAACCTTTATAACGGACAGATCTACAACGCTAGTACTCTTAGATTGGGAAATGGAGGAGTTCCCAATATCTGTAGGCATCCTATAGGGGTCTCCCCTCTTACCTATCCTGTTTCTCTTCTATATAGCAGAGCTACTAGACCTCTATAATAACCTATAGGAGAGACTAAGTGCTAGTGTATTTGTAGATAACACTAACTTACTTGCGTATGGTCCGTCTATAGAGGAAAACTGCTAGATTCTAATGCGTGGCTATAACCGCTGCCTTGACTGGGCGCGCCGCTATGGCGCTAGCTTCGCCCTAGAGAAGTATAAGCTTATGTATCTATCCCGGAACCTAAAGCAGTTTAATATATAGGCCTCTCTCCCCTTATTGGGGGTAGAGACTAAGCCTAAGGCCTTAATACGTATTTTAGGTGTCTGGCTTAACCTACGGCTAAACTGGGGGGCATATATAAAGGAGATATAAAAGAAGATGAAAACGTATATGAACGCCCTACTGCGGACAACAGCCTTAATATAGGGAGCTACCTTTGTACGGGCAAGGTAGATCTATAACGCTATAATCCGGCCTGCTATTGCCTATGGAGTAGCAATCTGGTATACGCCTACCCTAATTAAAGGTCCTAAAAGCACTAAACCTATAGGCCCAGCTGTAAAGCTAGCTAAGATTTAAAATAAGTGCCTAAAAGTAATAGTAGGGGCATATAAGGCAACTCCTACCTTAGTTCTTAAAACTAAAACCTCTATACCCCCGCTAGATCTCTACCTAAATAAAAGACTCGTAAACTTTAGGTTTAGGCATAAAGAAAAGTTAGTTATGGAGGCTTGCGTATAAATATGGGGGAAACTAGCCTAAAGATAAAGATAAAGACGGGGTTAAAACCAAAACAGAAATATATGTATAGAGGGAGAGAAACGGACCCAGTGGGTAGAGGAGTAGAGGCAGTAAAAATAAAGGACAGAGATGCCGCTTCTAGTAAGCTGGAAGAGAAGATAGGGAGCTAATTGGCCAAAATGGGGACTTATAGGGGTAGTGCCACTATTAGAAGAACTGCTAAAGATATATAAGGAGCTTAAGAAAGCAAAAAGCTTAGTTTTAACGCAGATACGGATGGGATGGATAGGGCTAGCGGCCTTCCTAAATAAGGCTAGGGTACCAGACTTTCCCTCCCCTATATGCTAGTGCGGCCAAGCCGAAGAGATGGCGTTATATATTATAGCCTACTGCCCCCAGTTCGTAGAGCAGAGGTAAGGGCTAGCGGTAGGCCGCCTAGAGGTTAAAAAACTAGCTAGTACGGCTAAGGGAGCGAAACGGCTCGCAAGATGGTTCCTATAACTGCGGGTCCTACTGTAGTTCCACTATGCGGAGGAGCTCCTGTGAGAGGAGGAAGAGAAAGAAAGGGGAGTAAGTAGGCTAGCTAGGTAAGAGGCTTGCTAAATAGAAGGAGTAGGCGTCTGTAGACGCCTTTTCGATACTTATAGGCTGCGAAGTAGACGGCAGAAAGTGTATAATAGGCCGAGGAGGGGGTTTTTTGTCCCGTATCGGGTTTTCCCATTATATAAAATAGGAGTACCGCATGGCCACAGAGCTAAATCGGTGTAAGATCAATAAATAAATAAATACATCTTATTTAACGTATACTGCACGTCCTCCCTTATAACCTTAAGCTGGTCCTTTACTGGCTTATCCTCATCGACGTCAAGAACGCGTATAAAGTGGATAGGTGGCGGTGGTTTAGGGGAGGACTCTGGTGGGGGATTTTCCTATATAGTCAGCAGCTGGTTAATGGAGGAAGGGCGGAAACCTACAGTTATGACGTTATATATCGCGACTTTTTGCCCAACTTCCTTAAAAATATATAGAGGTGTTTTTGGTGGTGGCCTTCTGTAACCGACTACGGTACCCTGCCAAACCACCACTGTTTTATCTGCGTATTGCCTACGTATCGCCTACGTATCACTTACGTATCACGCTGTTTTGCTTACGTATTCGTCTCCCCTTTCATTTATTTCCATACCTTCCTCGTGTATATATAGACACTTTAGATCTCCATTTACAATTAAGTTGCTCATTCAATTCTCCCACACTTGCACTGTTACACCTTCTGCAGTATTTCATCAGCATCGCAATATTGACGCGTTTTGGTGAGGCTTGCTAAGAAAATCACGCTAGCTAGGGTGCCTGCAGCATGCTAACCCAGGCAGGAGCGCCCAAAGCGCCCAATACGAAAAGTCCGTTTTACCAGACGAAGGGATAATATTATATATATATATATATAAATAAAATATTTATAACTATATTGTAGAGTTTTTTATTATATAATAAAAATTTAAGTATTTCTAATAAAAGTCTATAGATAATTCACTATAAGTGTTGGTCACACAGGGTGACTCACTAATAACAACTACTTAAGTAGGTTATAGTGATGTTGGTTACAAGCTTATAATCATTAATTGGAACGAGGAAGGGCGAAGAGCTTAAGGCTCCTCACCACGCTAGTGCCGCGACGACACGTGACGACCGCTTGCCTTATTCCCGACACTGGCAACTCTTCTTTTATAGTTGCTATCTATATACACTTATAGATTACTACTATACAAAGATACTAAGTAAAGAAGGAGAAGAAGAACATTAGGGGTTAACGCGAAGGTAAGGGGCCGCTAAGGCGCTAGTAGTAAGCGAGCTAATAGCGATTTTCCATACCGGGTATGGAAAATCTTAATTAGCTGGTTAAAATTAGGGTCTGTGGAATGTTATACTCTTACTCCCTTTTAACTTAACCTTTAACCTATATACATAAAGTATTTATATTAACAAACGTTTCTAAAGCCTTATTTGTCACAGTACGTGCAGAGGGTCAACGAGGTAACTGTGACTGTGTATCATTGACAAACGATGTCGTGTGAGGATCTATGTACAGGAGACGAGGCAGGTAT
>Ga0307507_10005432_pt1 | contig 20945 bp, 12 predicted proteins | sample 7_EM_MG_FD_207223 | JGI IMG/M metagenome (GOLD analysis project Ga0307507, IMG submission 207223) | Populus trichocarpa ectomycorrhiza microbial communities from riparian zone in the Pacific Northwest, United States - 7_EM | ecosystem: Host-associated > Plants > Roots > Unclassified | place... | reverse complement strand
TAGCTTATTACTTAATAAAGGCAAAAGGCCACAGGCTTAAGATTCTTAAGAAGAGATAAAAGAAGCTTAAGATTCTTAAAGTAAGATAAGATATACCTAAGGACCCACAACGGATGAGAACTAATAGGAAAGGGTAGCAACTTAGTTTAGTAATAAACGAATAAGTATAGGACGCAAGTTTAAGAACTATAAGTTTAGAGAACAAATAAGAACGTTAGCAATCCCAAGTAAACGCAGTATTCAGCCTAAAGATTAAATAGTCGATACTAGGATTAAAAAGCAAGACAACTATAAGGATCTAGCTACAAGACGCAGAAAACAAGAAACTATAGATAAGTTTAGGACAAGAATTATCGCATAGCAAGAGCAAAAGCTAGACAAGAGATCAGCTACGCTAGGTTATATAAAGAACAGAGCACCTATGCAAAGAGTTACTAATAGGCCGAGTGCAGGGACACTAAGGGCAAAGTGGTTAGACGAACTGGAATAAAAAGAGGATTTAGATATTCTAACTAGGTTTAAAGAAAGATATACCAAAGGATGTTATAATATAGTAATAACAAGGTACTTTCTAACAGATAGACTATACACACTAAACTAGTTATACGGAAAGTGGTATAGGCAACAACACAGTAACAAATAGGAAGACTTTTATATATAGCTAGACGAAAAAGTTGTCTAAGACCAACCTATTATAGAAAAACGCATAAGTTATATTAAAGGAGTATTAATTATAATGTTAAGGAACCTAGAAGAGGGATCTAGGGACTAAAGAAGTAAGTAATAAATCTTAGTACCTATAACAGAGATACCAGTGGTTAGGTTAACTAGGTATAGGTTTAAACTTAAGGATAAAGATAAACTAAGAGTTAACCTAAAACATATAGCGTATTATATACTATCGTAGATAGCTTATATAGATAATATATATAACATACATAGAGCACCCAAAGATAAGAACTAGAAGTACCTAGTAAGAATATATTAGGCACTAGAGGAAAAACAGTTCTAGAACGCCAAGTATATACATAGTTGGCACCTAGTAGAAGTATAAGGTTAAGGAGACTTAACACTTTAACTAAAAAGATTCCTTACGGAAGAATGCCTAGACGGACGATAGTAGTAGAAGTGCCCAGAGAACACTTATCTATGGTATATAGAGGAAAAGAAACGAACTAAGTATTGGCTAAAGTTGGACTAAGTACAGGCAGGATCAAGCAGCCAACAGTTGGGAAAAGGGGAGGCGTATAGGACTAGAGGGAACTAGTGTTAGAACCTTAGACCCTTAAAGGAATTTAAGGATAACACCTAAATTTAAAAGCTAAGTGGCAAGATTAGCAGTTTAAAGTATTAGTAGATAGTAGAGCAACTAGGAACCACATATTACCAAAGGCAGTAAAAAGGATGGGGTTACTATATAGATAGAAGGAACACCTATATCTACTTATAACAATTTTAGGAGATTAGATAGCCTATAGAGGAGGCATTATTAATCTCAAAACAGGACCTATTTAGATAACTATTAAAGAAAGACTAGTTAGAGTGTCTTTTAATATTCTACCGTTGGGACAGAATAAGGCGATACTAGAAATGCCTTGGTTACAAAAGTATAATCTAAAGATTGATTGGGTTACAGGTTAAGTTAATATTAGGGATATATAACAACATAAAGTACAACAGCAAACTAAGTTGGTATAGTACCAAGTTGGAGCGACATACGAAGAGACTAAGTGGGGCTTAAGTTATGTACCAAAGAGATACTATAAGTATGGTAAAAAGTTATGGTTACCAGAGAGTGAAAAGCTATTAGAGCATACAGCTTAGGACTATAAGATAGAATTAAAAGAGGGAATAAGTCTAAAGTTCTTTCTAATCTATAAGCTTACTAAAATAGAGTTAGTAGCACTTAAGGAGTTTATCCAGGAGAACTTATAGAAGGGATATATTAGACTATTGCAGTTATTAGCAGGATATCTAGTGTTGTTTATCCCAAAGAAAAACAGAAAACTTAGGATGTGTATAGACTATAGATAGTTAAACAGCATTACTAGGAAGGATAGATATCCTTTACCCTTAATTAGCGAAATCCAAGACAGGATAGGTAATGTAAAGATCTTTACAAAGATAGATCTAAGATAGGCGTACCATTAGATCAGAATTAAGGAAGGCGACGAATAGAAGGCAGCCTTTAGGTTAAAAAAAGGACTATATAAGCTATTAGTTATATAATTTGGGCTTATAAACGCACTAGCAACGTTCCAGAAGTAAATTAATAGTGTGTTAGGAGAACACCTAGATAAATTTGTTATGGTATACCTTAACAACATTATTATCTACTTAGAAAGTGAGGAAGAACACGGAAAATACATTAAATAGGTCTTAAAGAGACTATAGGAAGAACAGATGCTAGTAGTAATTAAAAAATACAAGTTCTTTACTAGGAAGACCGATTTTATTAAATTTATTATAGAACTAGGCTAACTTAGTATAGATCTAAAAAGGATTAAGGCTATAGTAAATTAGCAAGAACCAGAGAACGTTACGCAGTTAAGATTGTTCCTAGGGTTTTGTAATTACTACAGAAGGTTTATAGCGCAATGGTTATAGGACATTAAGCCATTTATATAATTAATAAAGAAAGAAGAACTATAGGCATAGGGGAAGGAGCAACAGGAACTATTTAAGAAAGTTAAAGAGTTATTTACCTAGGAGCCAGTTCTTAAGATCTATTAACTAGGTCTAGAGATAGTTATAAAAACGGATATATTAGACTTTACACTAGGAGCGTACTTCCTATAGAAATATTAAGATAGATGGCACCTAGTGGCGTACTACAGTTAAAAGATGACACTACTAGAGTTAAACTATGATATCTACAACAAGGAGTTATTAGGTATAGTAGCAGCACTTAAAAAATGGAGAGTATTCTTATAAGGCATAGAAAAACTATTTATGGTTAAAATGGACTATAAGAACCTTACAGGATTCCTAATAATAAAGGAACTTAACTAGAGATAGGTTAGATGGGTGGAAATGCTTATAGAATACTATTTCGAAATCCAGTATACTAAGGGTATAGACAATGCACGAGCAGACGCTCTAAGCAGAAAAGCTAAACTATAAAGTAATGAAAAGCTATTAGGAGCTTTATTGCAAAAGGATTAAGATAGATTAATTAGGTATAATTATCTAAAGATCGCAGTAACTAAAGAAAGTTAGATCTATAAATTACCAGAGAGTGATTAGATATAGAAGATCTAAGAAATATAGGTAGAGAATCTAGACTTAGAGCAATATAAAAATAGAGAAGCAACGTATATACCTAAGTCTATTACAGAAGAATTTATTAAGGAATTCCATAAGGGAATAACACAAGGACATAATAGAGCTATAGGCTTAGTATTAAGACTTTAAGAGGAGTATATCATTTAAGGAATCTAGGGACTAGTAAGACAAGTTATAAGGGAATATTTAAATTGCTAAAGGAATAAACTAACAAGGTATAAGCCGTATAGAGGGCTATAACCTATTAAGACACCAGAAAGACTATAGGAGGTTATATTATAGGACTTTATTATCAAGTTACTAAAGTTAAGAGATCCTATTACAGGATAAGATTATAATGCGATCTTAGTAATAGTAGATAAGCTAATAAAGTAGGGATACTTTATAGCATGCACTAAAGAGATATCAGTAGAAGATATCGCTAGAATCTATATAAAAGAAGTGTTTGTAAAACATGGAGCACTAAACAAGGTCATATTGGATAGAGATTTAAGATTTATAGCAGCGTTTTAGGAAGTGTTTTTGGCAGAATAAGGGGTTCGCGTAGTAATATCTACAGCATATTATCCGCAGACGGATGGATAAATAGAAAGACTAAACTAGACACTAGAATAGTATCTAAGGCATTATATTAATCACGCATAGAATAATTAGGTATCGCTATTACCAGTTATATAGTTTGCATACAATATAACACCGCAAGAAGGAATAGGGACATCACTATTTAAGGCGAATTACGGATATAAGCTAAGAATATTGTTATCGCTATAATAAGTAAAAAAGACGAGTAGCATAGCTAAGCAAAGAATGGAGACGTTAATAAATCTTTATATAGACCTTAAAGAAACAGCTAAACTAGTATAAGAATGAATAAAAAGGTACTATAATACTAAGAGATCTAAGGGACCAGATCTTAAGGAGGGAGATAAAGTATGGCTACTATATAAAAATTTTAAGAGTTAACAACTAAGCAAGAAATTGGATTATGTTAGACTAGGACCTTTTAAAATTAAGCAAAGAATTTTATTAGTTACATATAAGTTAAACCTACTAGCCAAAATGAAAATCTACCCTATATAATATGTCGCAATGCTAGAGCTAGTATACGGAAATGTTAAGCCACCAGTCTATAAGGTAGACACATATAGAGGATAGGAGGAAGATAAATAGCAAGTTTCAAAGATTATTAGTTATAAGAATGTAGATAACGAAATATAATATAAGGTAAAGTAGATAGGCTATAGTAAGACTACCTAGGAACCACTAAGTAACCTAAGAAACACTATAGGAAAGGTATAGGAGTATTAGAAGAAAGCAGGTTAGGTAATATAGATAAGGAAGGATCGCCAAAGAAAGAGTCACCTAAGGGGGACCTAAGAGGAGTAATTACTAAGCTACTTAAAGTTGTTTCCCTTATAGGAGGAGAGCTAATCCTTTTATTACCTAGCTTAGATAAACCCTATTAAACCAGTTTCTACTTCTTAGAACGAACCTTCTTACAGACATATTTAAGGCGTTAAAGACGAGCATAAGCTAAATGTTAAGCTTTAAGGACGTATGCGGACTCTTCTAAGGCACATTAAACCTTAAGTAGTATAGAGGCTAGCTTACTATTAAGCTTTATAGCAGCAGATTAAACATGAGACCCTATAATAAGTTACTTAGGGAACTTAAAGACTGTTAAGAGTAATAGGACGCGCATATTTAGCGTTAAAAGTAGAGCGAACGTTATAGGACGATTAAACGTTTGCTTTAGTGCACTTAGAGCAAGAAGAGGGTTATTAAGATAAAGGACTCGCTAGCATAACGTAAACTAACCCCTCTTTTACGCACCTTAAGCAGGGAATCGCCATCACTTCACCAAGCAATAGTATAGAGGAAACAGTACGAAGGCGACACTTAACCCAGAAAAAAGAAGAAGAAGCTTTAGGTATAATAAGCAAGGATATTAACCAGACTAATTAAACGGATATTACACCTCTAGTGGACGACTTGGAGATATTAGGAATCTTTAAGAATAAAGATAAAGAGGAGGGAGATGGTATTACGGACACTTTAAGTATAATATTACAACTACTTAGAGAGGAGTCGGCGGAAGCTAGTTGGTTAATATAGGCATAGTCTAGGATAGATCCGGTGGAACTATATAATAAGGAATGGTAACTAAGGTTATATGGTGTTAAATATATTAACTATATTAAATAAAAGGGATGTTATGTTTAATATAGACAACACGTACCTTATATACAAGAGAGGATTTCTTAGGAGTATGGTTGTGTATTTAAAGGACCTCAGTCCCTACTATAGAAAGTTCTCTCCTTGTAGTAAATCTTAGAATATAATTAGAGTTAATCTATTAGGCAACCACTCCACCAGTTATTATTATGTTATTATTTTATTGTACCTATATACCCAGCCTAATAACAGAACCCACCGTAGTCTAAGCTACAAGGTTCCGTTATAAGGGACATAGAACGGACTAGTAGGTCTATATTAGGGGATAGAAGCGTTAGACGGATTAATTGGTAATTAGTAGGGAGGAGTTCTAATTCTGCTATAGGAGTATCTAGAAGACGCCCTCTAAGATCTATCTTATACTAGTTAGCTATCTTCTTAATATAGGCTTTCTAGGATAGCTATAGGAGCCTCTAGCTATAATTGCGTAGCACATAGATTCCTAGGAACTATTTTAGCTCGCCAAGGATACTTATCTAGTATTCCTTGCATAGCTCTTTAATTACTTCTTAAGCTTTCTTCTTATCTGTCTTTTAGTAGCAGAAGATAATATTATTAATATAGAAGAAGACGACTATTCCACCTTTTAGCATAATATACGGCTCTTAAGGTACCTCTTTAAAGCCTAATTCGTTTAATAAGCTCGTGAGATTCTTCTACCATAATAGTGGTAATCGTTATAGTCCGTATAAGGCTTTTTTTAAGCGTAGTACTTTGTCTTTCTTTCCTTTATTAAACCCTGGCGGTAGCTTTATATAGATAACCTTATTAAGATCACAATAGATAAACGTATTAACTGTATCTATCTATATTGTCTCCAGGTTAAATTTTGTAGTAATTGCTATAAGGGTTCGGAAGGTTGTACTAGCTAATATAGTAGCTCTTATAGGTAGGTCTCCTAGGGCCTATTAATTTCTATATACTACTAAGCGTGCCTTATATTTCTAGAGAAATCCGTGCTTGTCCATCTTATAGACAAACACCCACATTAAGCTAAGGATCTGCTGTCCCTTTATATACTTCTTTTCTATTTCTTAAAACGACCTCATTTAATAATAAGATTGGAGATAGGCTTGTTAAGCCTCTTGGAACTAATCTTAAAGAGGATACGTATTAAGGTCCCGGATTAATTAAGGTGGCAAAGGTAGGTTCTTCCTATGTAATCTAACATCGCGTATTCTGCCTAATTTTAGCTTACTGTTATTAAGTCAACTATTAAGGTTAAACTTCCTTCCTGCTAAGAAGGCGCTGTAATAGGCTAACGTAATCCTTTTAGCAATAAAGTCTTTAAACCTATTATCGCTGGCTTCCTTAAATGAGTCTTTAACTAAGTCGTTAGACACCCCCTAAGTGTTAAACACATCTTCTACTTAATAAGCGACGTCCTAATTAGTACCTTATATACCTAACTTTATAGGATACTCAACGTAAAAGGCATATAGAGATTCTTCGTCTTCTTCTATTAAAGGTGGTGTATAGTATATATCTTTAAGAGCTCTTACAAGCTTAAGATCTGCTAACTTATTAAAGGTTTAAACTAGCTTATTAACGTTATCATCGTCTTCCTCTTAAATTAACGGTTTAAATATTTCTTTATTGTCTTCTAGAAGGACCTTATTCTTGGTTAGGGTATTAGGGAGTTAAATCTTCTTAATTAGCGTGTCTAATTCAGCGTATAGGTCCTTTAAGATGTCCGTTTACTTACCATTAAAGAACATCTTTTTATTGAAGATAACGTCCCTAGTAGAGATAATAATATCTTTATATAGGATCCAGATCCTGTAGATATTAGTAGAGTTATAGCCAATAAGGTAGCTAATGTAGGCTTATAGATCTAGCTTGCTTAGCCTTTTCTTCTTTAGCTGGGCATCTGACGTTATCGCATATGCCCTACAGCCGTAGGCTTTTAGGTGCGCTAGTTGCGGCTTTCTTAACCCATTAGCTAGGAAGGTATAGAACCTCTTATATAGCGATTTCTAATTATTGCTTTCCCGTGGTGTTTAATCTTAAAGGTAGACTATATAGTTAACTATCTCATTCCATAGGTTATGTAGTAGATTGGCAGTAATTCTCATTACTTGTGCTCTCTTAATAATTATACCCCCTAAGTGTTCGGCGGTACCGTTCTAAGCTTAAGTATATGGCGCTGAAGGCTTAAATATAATCCCTTATATCTGTAGCTATTTAAGGGTTCTCCTTCTCCCTAGCTCGTTGTCTAATCTAATAGTATTAACTTTAAGATTATACCTCAGATAAATCCATTGGATAAAATCTTTAAGTACTTATAGTGTCTCCTTCTCCTTACTATATGTTGTTATAAAATATAGGAAGGATCTTCCTAAGAAGGTGTTATAGATAAGCATAACTTGTATAAATCCGGCATGCGCTTCCTTAAGGTTAGTCCAGTTAATATAGAGGTTAAGATAGGGTTTATTAATTTTCTGTTTTAAGAACCTTCTTAAGACCTAATACTTGATTTTGGCGAGACTGTAGTGTTAATATTCCATTGTCTTAGGGCCTTAAAGCTTAACTCCTAGGGCGTTAAGACTTAGATAATAAAGGCTTATAGGTCCTAGATAACCTAGATACAGATACTATAGATATACATTACCTTTTAAATCTGGACAAGCGTCTCTTAACGATGCTCTGCGCTTCTATTGGCGGCGTAGCAGTTGGCTTATATTGAATGCTAATAGACTTCCTAGTTGGACGTATTTAATAGTCTATTGTCCGTGACGTTCTTCTATTTAATATAGGATTGTGTCGTCCTTTTAAACTAGCAGATTATTATCTCCTTTATTATCCTAGTAGAACCCTTGTTTTTAAAGTAAACGGAATAACACTAGATTCGTATTGAAGTCTGTATAAAAGGCAACATCCTTAAGACGTAGGATTTTTTTACTCTTGTTTGGTTTTATAACCTGGATAATAACATTGCCGTAATCTAGTATAGGCACTTCTGAGCTGCTGGCGATAATATATTTGTGTCTTAGAGCTTTCCTAAAATTGTAAAAATAAGAGAGGTTATTAAAGATGTGGAGAGTGGTTCCTAAGTTAAGAATAGTTAATAGCTTTAATGGATGGAGTTAACTAGTGTGATATAATTTTAGGAATATCACATTGGCTTCTCCCTTGATTTTAACTGTCTCCTATTATTATTAAGCTTTATTAACCTTTAATTCCTTAAGCTTAAGTTATTTTACTTGGGCAGCTAGATCCTTATCTTGCTCTACCTTTATAAGCACCCTTTTTATATGTGTACCTACGGCTTTGAATCCCTTAGGCCTTTTGCTCTTAAATAGATACCAATAGTTAGGAAGGGTATGTCCCCTTATATTGTATGCTAGGCATTTAAGGTTCTTTAACCTTTTAAAAGACATCTCTTTAGTTAAATTTATACCTACCCTTTTTTAGCTATAAGATAAGTTGTTCCCTTTTCCTTTTTGGACTTTAGTAGTAATAGAGATACCCTCTTTAGGCTCTCCTGCGAAGTCTACATTAAATACACTCCCTCTTGCTGTCGTAGGTACGGCTTTAGAAAGGTTTTGGAATGCTTCTTATAGCTCTATTACTACTTTACGGTATTCTAATAAGGGAGCCTTTTTGGTATTATTTGCCTGCTTCGTGTACAGAACAAAATAGGTTTCGCTTATAGGTTATATTGTATTTGTAAGGTCTATTAGCCAGATCCTATTAGTTATCTATAGAAGATTATACTTCTCTACTATCTTTATTACATGCTCCTATTGGTTAAGCCACTGGGTGACCTTTGTCTGCTTAAGCCCCTTAAGTGACTCTATATACTGCAGCTGTACCTTCCTTATTATAAAGTTCTTTGAGGGCTTAGTGTCTTCTTTTAAACGAATTAGCCATTCTTTAACTGTAAGGGAAGGGTTAAGCAGTAGCTTCTTCTAAATTAATACTATAGACGTAATCTGGGTGCGTATCTATTATAGATGCTCTTCCTATTTTAGGAAGTACTTTATGTTCTAGTTATAGTATTATCTACTGTTCTTGTACACTTTCTATTGATTCGTTAAGAGCTATATATATAAGGTTGCATTCTTATTAAAATTAGTAACTTCTGGATAGGCTAGTTCTTATAGTAGAGCTTGTTAAGGTGCTATATTATTTAGGTTAATATAGGCCCAAATTTATTTGTCTATAAGGGCTTATAGTTGCTATAGCCATTATTTCTAGTCTTCTGGCTTATTAAGGATGATTATCGTTAACAAACTTAACATTGGTAGAGTTATTTTAACTAATAGGCAAAGGAGGAATTAAGATGGTATTTTGTTGTTAGGATTGTCCTTATTATTAGGATCGTCCTTATCATCAGAATCGTCCTTTTGACGATGAGGTAGAATTTTATAGAAACTCATGGAATCTTGTGGAATCTCGTCCTGTAACGATTGAGGTAGGATTTCTGTCAGAGTCTGCGTCTTGACGATGAGGTGTTAGAGTCTGATGATGAGGTAGAATTTCTTTAAATAATTGAATAATAGCTGACTAGCTTCTTAAGTTGGCGGACCGGGCTTATAACTGTCATGAAGTTTAAATAGATGAGTTTATTGATGAAATGGGTTGATTGATTGATGATCTTGTATCGTGTCTTTTTGACCTTGATCTGACGTGTCTTCAGTGACGTGTCTTCGTGCACGTGACTCGTGCACGTGACCCACGCCTTTAGAGAATACAGATTATCTGACACTAAGATAATAGAGTTGTCGTCTTGGAAATGCGAGGAATTAAGTTTTGACCTATTATGCTAGGCGTTAGTCTCAATCTAGTATCATTTCCGCGCATTTTCCGAGCGGAAAGAGATCAAGCGGCATCGACTTCACGGTAAGAACGAAGTAACCTCTCCTTCACAGAATCGTCTTACCGTTGATGAACTGTGTCACTATTGATAAGGTGTTCCCCCAACCACTGCAAAATTCATGTGCAGACCACTCCAACGCTTGCATCCATCAACTTGTCCAGTCTTAAACGCGCTAGAAATGTTGCGTTTTCGCAATGCATTTCCAGCAGTTATCCAAAGCATTACCTAGGATCTTTGTCTCCGAGTATTGTTTCTTGAACGGTTCTACCATGATCCATTCGGCTTAGTACGGCGGGTTGAGGACGAGCGTTGTAGTTCTGCAGAGTTTCAGGCCTGAAGTAGGGAGTAAATTAGCAACGCATTCCACCCATAAGCCAGATTTGATACACAGTGCAGTCCAGGTGTGTTCCAGGGAGGTGGCTTATCGATTTTGGACCGTGTCCTCGGCCGGACATGTGCTTGGTGAGTCTATTGGGAAACTTCGCATACGCGTTGGGGCACCTGAAGACCAGAACTAGACAACACTCATAGAAAAAATATTCTCAAAATGTACTACCTATGACTGAAATGAGGGATCTGGGAGGAACTGTTTGAACGGCCATATATGGTGTTGCGAGAATGAACCGGACAACAACCTTTTCCGAGGGCCGAAGTGAGGTGCTCTCTGCAATACTGAAAGTCATTATCCTTTCCACAGCAACAGCTCTCTATGGCTTCTCAAGAGGCCGGCATAGCTATTATCCGATATAGAAGAACTAACACCTATCCATTCGTCCGAAACTTCTCCCGATATAAAATCATGCAACTAGAGCGCCGGTTGCCCGTTTCACCGGTCTGTGCGGGGCATACTGTACCGTGGATTGCCTTGCTGCTGCCTGGTTGAAAACAGTACTTAAAAGATCTCAGTGTTCGAACGGTTCGAGCACTTATCTGCGCGCTAATTACCTGAGGACTGATCTTAGTACGCAACATGGACGACAGCCGAAGCAGCAACCTAGGGGTGGAGAGTATCGCAAGTTGTGTGTCCCATGGAACGGTTGCGGACTCCAGAGCTGATAGCTAGAACGAGGGCATCCCCCAGGATATTGGCCGGGTAGGGTCTACAAGTCTGGATGAGGCTAATGCGAAAGTCATTCCTTCAGTTGTCGGAATGGTTTGCGATTCCAAAAATCTCTATGAAGGCCTACCGAAGTGCGGATGTTGCACAAACTGGGTTGAAGAATACCCAGAGGATGTCACACCCAAATTGGAAGAGACCGAAGCTGTTTAACGGTTCGCCATTCTCATCCGGAATAAGAAAAGTCACCAGGATGGCGGCAAGGCCATGCAAGTCAGTTCAATCGTAGTCCAGAGCCCATTGCTCAAGGCTGTTCTTGAGAACGTCTTTGAGGGTTATGAAGGAATCACAGCCGGTTTAAAGCACGTTACGTTCGCGAGACCATTCGAGCCCTTCTTTTATCGGTGGAATCGTTTCAAGGATGTCGTTGAGAATGAACATGATGAGACTACCCGCTCCCATCTTCAACTTCTGTATACAGTCATGTCAGTCGGACTTGAGGAGACCGTTAGTACTTACCATGACCTCCTCAATCACAGTGTTATGACCTTCGACTATCTCTGGACATTGTTTAAGCCGGGAGATGTTCTGTTGTGCAAAATGGGTGGTAAAGACATGATGGTGAAATTGCAAAGCTCGGAATACAGCGGCTTGGCAGCATGTAGAGGTTTCTATTTAGACTCAAAATACGTGGACTGGAGCGGATTTGGGTTTGGATACGCATCTCACACAATCTCTATCCAGCCCTTCCAAGGTACCAAACCGATCACGCAGTTGGAGGCTTATCCGGCAACATTCAACCCGCACTTCGAAGACATCAAGCACCAGCTTGTCAGTCGGGGAAAGCGGTTTGAAACTCTCCAGGGATACCACTACAAGGCGTATGATGGCTTGGCCGAGATCGTCATGAGTGCTAATTTTGGCAGTCATTTTTTTGGGCCACGTAACCGAATGGTCAGTCCTTATATAGGATCAACGGTTAGAACAGAGTGGCTGACTTCTGATTAGGTTGACGGTTGTATAATAATTCACGCGGAGATGTATAGCCGATTCAATCCTACTGCCCAGAGGCTTGATCCCCTAGGAATCACTTCCTTCGCGCCTAGGATACCGACCGTTGTTGATGGTGGGCATGAAGAAGATATAGAAGATTTTGTAGAAGATTTTAGCCCCATCTATCATCCGAACATTGGACTAACTAGCCATCCATCTGTCCACCCACCTGGCCGCAGCTATGGTATGCCGGGCCGTTCCAGAGAATATACCCATTATAGACATCCGCCGTCTCTACCGCCAGCACGACCACAAGATCCCCAATTACAATATTCTCCTGCCGGTAAGTTCTGCTAGGACTGATAGGGTGATTTCATCTCATTTGACAACTTAATATGTAGATTCTGAGAGCCTTACCGAAGACCATCACCTCCTATGCAGCCCACTTGTCAAGGGGTATTCTCTAAAACTGAAAAAATGGGGCAAGCAATCCTCAATCACTCGTAAGTTGCAAGACTGCTGACGACCACTAGCCAAGTTCAACGTCGATGATGTAAAGGAGATTGTCTGGAATGATCGTGCGTTTGACAGTCTCGTCCTTCCGCAAGGGTATAATGATCTTATCCTCTCCTTTACAAAGAGCCAAAGCATGAACAGTGAAGTGTTCGACGACGTGATTGAAGGCAAAGGTGGGTTCCACGATTGACGTTTGCGTCACCTCGACAAGCGCTAATACCAATCCCAGGTCAAGGGATTATTATGCTTCTTGCAGGCGAGCCTGGAGTGGGCAAGACATTGACTGCTGAGTCTGGTACGTTCCACAACATCATACATTCCAGGGACCCCGTGCTAGGCTAACCACAAGCGATCGATCAAGTGGCGGAGCATATGCGCGTACCTCTTTACTCAATGAGCGCTGCGGAGCTAGGCCTGAACTCCGCCTCCGTCGAGCAAGCTCTCGGAGATGTCTTAGAGATCACCCAAAAATGGAAAGCTGTGTTGCTTCTTGATGAGAGCGACGTTTTCCTTGAACAACGTACAACGGATGGCCTCGAGCGAAACAAGCTAGTATCCAGTAAGTAAATATCTGGCCTGGCTCCCTACCTAATTTCGAATAATCAACTTACATGTTGTCTGTCCTAAGTCTTCCTCCGGATGCTCGAATACTACCGCGGCGTGCTATTTCTCACCACCAACCGAGTCTCGGTTCTCGACAAAGCTCTAGACTCCCGCGTTCATGTCAAGATCACATACCCAGAACTTGACCTAGCAGCGCGCAAGAAAGTCTGGCATAATTTCATCAGCATGCTGCCTTCCTCATTTGTGGCATTAACGGAGGAGGATCTGGAATTTCTCGCGGAGGAAAAATTGAACGGAAGACAAATCAAGAATATAATTAAAACGGCCCAGCTGCTGGCAAGTGAACAGGAGAAGCCGTTGGACCTGGAGCATGTGCACACTGTATTGCGAATTACCGAGATTGGAGAAGTCTTGGAAGGCTAGGTTTGACATTTACATGTCAGCACTATTGACAGGGTACTTCCAATAGGTCCTAGATAGCCTCAATGCAGCTCCTCGCGCCTTATCGAATTTCGATCGCTAAAAGGCACGGAGCATCAATTAAAAATATCTTCACTGTCGCAGGTCTAGTTCCCTGCCTTCTGAATTTCTTGCTACTTCTAGATTCCCGTCAAGCATTTTTGCGGTATCATGATCGCAAATAATCAGGTAACTTAATATACAGTTCCGATTATTGTCGTGTATTACTATGCCAAGCGTTATTTCAATTAATGCTAGAAATCCTTCCCGATGGCACGAAAACACGGGAGCAATTTATTATTTAAAATTGAGAATTCTCGTAACGTTACGTGAGAATTTCTTGTAACCAATATCTAGTTCATGAGGCTGAATCTCCCCCAGAAAGTAAGAGTTTTACAGATTAACCCCTCACTGTTAATGGAGTGCACAATAGATTACCACTGCTTACACCCTAAATACCACGTGTTTAAAACATTTGCACGTTATTAACTGTTTATATCTCCTTTTAGCCGTCTTCAAACTGTCCCCAAAGCCAAAGGGATACTCTTGAGAGAGTGGCCTTGAGAGTCGAGACCCGGAATATAGTATACACTAATACTTAAAATAAATCCCTGAATGATCTGAGGATGGGTATAAATATACTCCTCTTTCAACGTAGATCCTCTCATTTGCATGGGTAAGCTATCCAATTTTATTTCTCTCGGTCAACTGGGTGTCTGCTGAAGATATAAAATTACTCGTCTTGGCTCTTATTTGTGGTCACCATGAATTCCATCGTAGCACTCTTTCTTCCTCTTCTTGCGGTGGCGAATCCCTTGAATAAGGCCAAACTCGTCCGTCCCTCGACAATCGCCGTCAGCCGACCAAATCCAAATTCTTGATTCGTCAACGTCCGGGAATGGCTACCCACTGGGAACTGTTAGCACAATCATGTCTCCAGACCGCACTGTAAATATCCCAACATGTAAAATGACCTAGCTGTTTTGTGTAACTCACGCTAAATCCCAGGTGATTACCTTTAGGTTCAACACATTCCAGGCCTACACTGGACCGAACACGGCGCCAGCCGACCACTCCAAGAACTGCCAGATTCACTTGAGTTTGAAATACGCCGAAGAGTTGTAGTATTCCGTTTTGGATATGACCTATCACGGCTATGCAAGGCCGCGTGGGCGTCACGGGGAGTTTCTATTCCGCGTATTTTTTCTCGCAGGCGGCAGAAAACACGGTTTGTTTCACTTTTCTTACTCGTTGTCGGGCACTATCTCGTGCCATGAGAGATCTAACCATGTCCTTAGGAAAGTACTAAGAGCACCATCTCCGGCCCAGAGTTGGTGAGCGGCCAGATCTACACTAAGAACGACAAGGTTGAGACTACCGCTACCGTTTGGTCCCCTGGCGGCACTACCGAGATCCTCAGCATCAATAACAGAATGGATCTCACAGCAAACAGCACAACTGCAGCCGGCGAACTCTCATGATGATGTCACGGTCTCTTTCACCCAGCAATTGCACGTTTCCTGGCATCCATGCACAAGGGAGGCGCTTGCTCGAGCAGCTTTAGGGGTGATGAGGGTTTCTAATGGTGATTGTTACGGTATCGGCGAAATCGGAGGTGCCGGGTTTGGTATTTCTACGCCAGGGGCGGCCGTGTCGGTTCCGTGGTGGGGTTGAGGGTGGAGAAGGGTTGGAGGTTGCCGACGTGAGTGATTTTCATTTCCGAAAAGGGGTGGTTTCCGGAGGTTTGCCTGCAGCTTGTGTCCATTTCCAGTCCGTACGGACATGCAGTCGCAAGAGATATATGAAGGGTTGATATGATTTCCTGCCAAGTGACTGTGATGATGAAGGTTCATGAGATGCCGTGTCCCCGAAGGATTCGTGGATTCAAGGATTGAAGGACTGAAGTAGCCATGACCAGTCGCGCATTGAACAAACGAGCGCGCCTGGACATATTCGGTCACAAACTTGATTATAAATGCGATTGCGACATGATCAACGTGCCTCCAGCCCCAGTTTCAAACGCGTCTTGATAGAGGGTGCCTGAGCATGTGACATCGCGTTAGTGAGATGACATGGGTGAATTGCGTTCTCGCTGCTCGCTCCAAGCTCGATGACAACCCAACAGTCACAACACACTGCAATTTATTCATAAAAGGGGATATAAGGGCCCGTCAGCCTTCCTACTTCCTTACTGCCATACTTTCATACTTCCCATTTCCTTGGATCCCTCGCGCCTTCGCATTTTGATCCCGAAATTTCTGGACAGTCATGACGAATGCTATCAAGCCTTTCAAGATTGCCGTACCGGAATCGGAGATTGAAGCTCTGAAGGCTAAACTTGCCGTTTCCACTTTTCCAAAGGAGGTCTCGTTCTCCAGTAATTGGGACTATGGCGTTCCGCTAGAGGACGTTAAGCGGTTAGCCCACTATTGGAGGGACGGCTTTGATTGGCATGCCCAGGAAGCGAAACTGAATGAGGTCCCTCAATTCAAAACTACAATCAGTGTTGACGGCTTCGAAGACTTGGAAGTACACTTTGTGCACCAAAAGAGTAAACGCGCAGAGAGCGTGCCGCTTCTGTTCTCTCACGGATGTAAGTGGAACTCAGTGTTGCAGCACTCCTTTTATCCTCTCATCCCCTCGTTCCATACGACTTAGGTTCATGCCTTCACAGGGCCCGGAAGCTTCCTCGAATGCCTCAAAATTCTCCCTCTACTGACGGACGGAGATTCCGATGGTCCGTCTTTTCATGTGGTTGCTCCGTCGCTTCCGAACTTTGGATTTTCACAGGGGTCTTCAAAACCCGGCTTTGGAATCCCTCAGTACGCCGAAGTTCTTCACAAGCTCATGCTGCAACTTGGATATGACTAATATGGTAAGTCTCGGGTATTGTTGGCTCGTCCTACCCAACTGCGAAATATTATCTTGCATGAAGATTACTGACAATTCCATCTAAAGTCACCCAAGGCGGTGATTGGGGTTACATCATCACTCGGCTGATCGGCGCCAAATATCCCTCTCACTGCCTCGCTTCACACTTGAACTTTATCCGCGCTAATGCGCCTACGCTCGCAAAACACCCGATCCTTTACCTCCAATCTCTTCTAACTCCGTACACGGCGAAAGAAAAGGCTGGGCTAGCCCGTACGAATTGGTTCCAAAAAGAAGGCTATGGTTACAACTTTGAGCAGAGCACGAAACCATCAACCATCGGCTTTGCTCTGAACGATTCTCCCGTTGCCTTACTTGCGTGGATATACGAAAAGTTGCATGACTGGACTGATAACTACCCCTGGACCGATGATGAAATTCTCACTTGGGTCTCCGTGTACCAATTCTCGACTGCGGGCCCGGCCGCTAGTGCCCGCATTTACTACGAGGCGGTCCACTCGAGCCATGAAGAAGTTCGGCAGTCATTCGAATACAATTCGAAAGTGAAGCTTGGTCTATCATACTTCCCTATGGATATAATCGTGCTTCCAAGAGTTTATGGACGAACGCTAGGACCTGTGGTGTTCGAGGTAGAGCACGAGGATGGAGGCCACTTTGCCGCCCATGAACGGCCCAATGTCTTCGCTGGGGACTTGAAGAAGATGTTTGGGAAGGGAGGAGGGGCGTATGACGTTGCGAGAAAACTGTGCCAGAAGCATTAGAGGACGTTATCATAGCTGAGGGTTCTGGTCGGAATGAAGTTATGAACCTATTTTTATGAACTTCAAAAGTATCTGGAACATGTCAATACATCTTCAAGGTTTGCTATTTCCAGGTTCTAACCCGACGTTTCAACAAGATTTCGTCCTACGAGAATAGCCCATTGTCTAGTCATAGTTCGTATCGTCAAGTTATGAGAACCATTTTGTGCACCAGTGACAAACGCTTACTCTTAATCAAGTAACTACCTGTATAGTTGTTTCGTACTATATGGGCTTTAGAAATCTCTTTGAAGGCACCCAGAGAACCTTACCAAAGTACATTCGTACTGTTTCCCTTACAGGCACACCCTGTACTTCTTGACAGCTAAAGTCTATATGACTTTTTCAAACGCTATAGAGAGAGAATGTGCAATAACCTTACACACTAGCAAATCGAGCACCCCTCATTAATACAAGCCTGCCTCATATAGCATATGCCTCTTCTCCATTTTAGTCGACTTGGCAGACGCGACATTCCCCACAACTGTTCCCTGCTCGTTCTCCTACGGTTCCCACGCACTCCCGATCGCGTAAACGGAGACGCCAACCGTCATTTCCGGCAAAACATCTCCCGCCTTCAGCATCAACTGCGCTAGCGGCTGAAGTGGGATAGAACGCCGTCGTCGCACTCCTAGTCCCCCGGTCCTCGAGGACGGGACCGGTCAATCATGCCAACGTGCTCCACGTGCCGTCGGCAGAAAATGGGGGTTCGCGGCCGAGAACTCGTCGGCGGAGAAGACGCTGTCGAACCCGCGCACCTCGCCGCGGTCCATGATGAACGGGTTGTCGCCGCTGCCGAAGAAGAAGAAGAAGAACCCGCGCTGCAGATACTCGTTGGAGACCGGGGGGAGCTGAAGGTGAGGTTCAACGTCGCGGCGCCGCTGACGGCAGTGTACCGTCGATGTTGGGGACGTTTAGCGGAGAAGAGGTGGAGCGCGTTGGGCTTTTGACGGACGCGTGGTCGAAGGAGACGGGTGCCGTTGCCTAGCGACGGAGTTGGAGGGGAGGAGGGCGCCGAGAGCGGGTGAGATGTCCGTACGGCGCGCTGACCACGTCCCAGCCTACCTTCGTGGTGTTGGTGAGCGTGGTTGTGGCGCGGTAGTGGCGCTTCGTTGGCCTTCTAGGGGGCCTGACATTCGGATTGTAAACGGCAAGAGTGAATATTGCCACGACTCTATTATCCCGGTTCGGAAAGAATTTAGAAGTGTTATTAACGTCAACGACAGCAGATCCGGAGAAAACCTTAAGGTTTTCTACTATTATATAACGAGTGGCTAAGTTTAATAATTTCAACGTATAGTACATTTCTTAAATAATTATAACAACGTTAGAAGCTTAACTAGTAGCTAGAAATTATAATTTAAGTTGTTAATTAAGGGTAATCTAAGACCTTCTAACTATAAAAAATTTGGTATCTATCTACGATTGCCTATACTTTAAATCGTTGACGGCTAAATAGGCTGTCTTTAGCTGCGTTATAAAATTCACCCCGTAGGCTTACGTATAATTTTTCGTACTATAGACCTGGATTTGCCCCTACATTATTACCTAATACAATCTTAGGCACTTCTACTCCCGCCAGTATGCCTATACTATCCCTCGTATTTTCTATTATATATTAATTAATACTTCGCCAAGTAAGGGATATAGGAAATCTCCTAATTTACTTTACTAGGGATTTAGGGACGCTAGCGCGCGTTTAGGACATCGATAGTTATTACTAGAAGGTCCTAAAAGGGCCTAGAAGCTAGTAAGTGCTCTTAAATATATCGCTTTAGCCTCAGTTAGCTCCCCTTAGGCTGCGAAGGATAGCCTAGATTTAACACTATTTTAAGCGCCGGTCTATATCTCGTAACATTCTCTAGATCAAGGGCGTCCCCGTATCCTTGTAGCGCCCGCACGCATATCTGCTCCGCCTCAGCCAGCTTGCCTTAGTTCTTATAGAGAATGCCTAGGTTGCCGACCGTATTGAGCGTTAATGTGTGATTCGGTCCAAGTGCCTCCTCGTATCCTTGTAGCGCCCGCATGTACATCTTCTCCGCCTTGCCCGGCTTACCCTGGTTCTTATAGAGAATGCCTAGGTTGTTGACCGTCCGGAGTGTCGATGTGTGCATCGGTCCAAGTGCCTCCTCCTTTCCTTGCAGCGCCCGCACGTACATTTGCTCCGCTTCAGCCAGTTTGCCTTAGTTCTTATAGAGAATGCCTAGGTTATTAACCGTCTGGAGCGTCGATGTGTGCTTCGGTCCAAGTGCCTCTTCGTATCCTTGCAGCGCCCGTATGAACATCTTCTCCGCCTCGCCCAGGTTGCCTTGGTTCTTATAGAGAATGCCCAGGTTGCCGACTGTGTTAAGCGTCGATGTGTGCTTCGGTCCAAGTGCCTCCTTGTATCCTTGCAGCGCCCGCATATACATCTGCTCCGCCTCGCCTAGCTTACCTTGGTTCTTATAGAGAATGCCCAGGTTATTGACCGTTTGGAGCGTCAATGTGTGCTTCGGTCCAAGTGCTTCCTCCTTTCCTTGCAGCGCCCGTATGTACATCTTCTCCGCCTCAGCTAGCTTGCCTTGGCTCTTATAGAGAATTCCTAGGTTGTTCACCGTATCAAGCGTCGATGTGTGCTTCGGTCCAAGTGTCTCCTCCTTTCCTCGCAGCGCCCGCATGTGCATCTTCTCCGCCTCGCCCAGCTTGCCCAGGTCCGCGTAGAGAAGGCCCAGGTTGTTAACCGTCTGGAGCGTCGGTATGTGCTTCGATCTAAGTGCCTCCTCGTATCCTTGCAGCGCCCGCATGTACATCTTCTCCGCCTCACCCAGCTTGCCCTAGTTCTTGTAGAGAATTCCCAGGTTATTAACCGTCTAGAGCGTTGATGTATGCTTCGGTCTAAGTGCCTCCTCCTTTCCTTGCAGCGCCCGTATGTACATCTTCTCCGCCTCGACCAGCTTGCCCTGGTCCACGTAGAGATTGCCTAGGTTGTTAACCGTCTGGAGCGTCGATGTGTGCTTCGGTCCAAGTGCCTCCTCGTATCCTTGCAGCGCTTGCATATACATCTTCTCCGCCTCGTCCAGCTTGCCTTGGTGCGCGTAGAGACGGCCTAGGTTGTAACATGCCCATACCGTGCCTTTGCCTACAACCAAGCCGTTTAATACAATATACGAACATCTAGCTGCATATTAGAGAAGCCGTCGTTATATTAACCACCACTTAATAGCTGCCTGTCGACCTGAATCAGGTTATCTTACCCCGACTCAGCTACTTACTCATTGACTCGGTCACCGACTCGGTCATCGACTCGGTCATCGACTCGGTCATCGACTCGGTCACCTACCCC
>Ga0307507_10005431_pt1 | contig 20953 bp, 9 predicted proteins | sample 7_EM_MG_FD_207223 | JGI IMG/M metagenome (GOLD analysis project Ga0307507, IMG submission 207223) | Populus trichocarpa ectomycorrhiza microbial communities from riparian zone in the Pacific Northwest, United States - 7_EM | ecosystem: Host-associated > Plants > Roots > Unclassified | place... | reverse complement strand
TCAATTAATACTAAATATTGAAAGATCTCTTTTAGTTTTTCCTTCATGAATGAGATATATAAATTTTATGGTTACAGTTTTTTTTTTCCATTCTCGAGCCATATAGGATCTCTTCCTTTTCTTCTTGACTTTAATGAGATTTATAATTGGTGATTCTCTAACTATTCTTATTAAAGCTTTCCATGTAATTCAAGTAGTCTACAATCTTTTCAGTTTTACATTCTCTACCTATTCTCATCAAAGCTTTCCATATAGTACAAGTCATCTACAATTTTTTCAGTTTTGTTTAATCACCATTTTATGAAAAATGACCATTATTTGTTTTTTAATCTTTGAATTTCCTTATTTTATTTGATTTTCCTTTACCATGGTCTTTCATTTCTTTCATGCCTATCATTTCGCTCCATAATCATTTTTATTGTTATTTTAAAAATAATTGTTATGCAATAATAACATAAGTGAAAGTGCTAAAAATTATGAAATTATTGTAAATTAATTGAATTGAATAAAAATTATTTTTTTTTTGAAAACTTTTATATTCTAAAAACTGCCAGAAAATGGGGGTAAAAAATGGATTATGACAAGTCTCATTAATTTGAAAACTTCTCTTGTGAATATTAAAAAAAATCTAAAAGATTTGTTGAATTCACGATGGATTCCCTAACAAATCACAATTCACTAGATCAATTATTTGTTTTTTTCCCTTTAATTTTTGAAACCAATTTCCCTATTATGCCATTACAAATTAAATGGGATTTTTGGCATACAAATCATTTTAAATAGCTTCATATAAGGATCTCACAATTTATTTTGAATGGTTTTCTATAAACATGTTGGAAAAAACAAATTGGGTCTATTTAGTGTCTTTTATTTTCGTTGATTTTTGACTTTTTAAAGTGATTTTAGGGTGTTTTCTGCTCCCTGTTCTTTTTTTAATTTATTATTTTAAAAACATTATCACACAATAATAACATAGGCGAAAGTGTAAAAAATTATGAAATGATCATAAATTAATTGAATTGTACAAGAATATATTTTTTTTGAAAATTTTTATAGTTTTGAAAATATCATAAAATGGGGGTAAAAAATGGGTTATGACAAGTCACATTAATTTGAAAACTTCTTTTCTGAATATTACTAAAAACCTAAAAGATTTGTTGAATTCACTATGGATTCCTTTACAAATGACAAATCATTATTCACCGGAACAATTATTTGTTTTTTTTTTCGCCCTTCAATTTTTGTTATCCAATTTTTCTATTATGTCATTACAAATTGGGTTAAATGGGATTTTTGAATTACAAATCATTTGAAATAGCTAGATTATCACGATTTATTTTGATTAGCTTTCTATAAACATTCTAGAAAAAATAGATTGAGTCCATTTAATGTCTTTTATTTCCACTGATTTTCACTTTTTAGAGTGATTTTAGGGTGTTTTTGGGTTAATAGTAGTTTTTTGAAGTTCTCAAAGTGTTTTGAGGTATTTTCAAAGTTATAAAATGGATTTTTAGATTCCAAAAACTTGAATTTTGATATTTTTATCACCTTTATGGTGGTAAAAATTAGAGTTCAAGATGACACGTTTTTTTATATAAAATGAGTGGATGATGCATGCAAAAAAAATAAAATAAATCCAGGTACACAAAGGCTTTTGAGTTGCTTGCCACGTGCGCATGTCTGGCCTGCAAAACGCAGCAACTCCTAGACTCTCTCTATTTTTTTTAAACTAATACCCTTTTTTAATTTATTTTTTCTTTAAATTTTAATTAATACCCTTCCTCTTATTTTTCTAAATTATTAACCATTCATTTAAATAAAAAAATTATTAGGCAACGTTATTAAACCCAATAAGAGCTATAACTTAGGTCATGAGTTAAGTGTGTTAACTTAGTTTGACCCAGGTCTATACAAAATATCATTGTCCTAATATATTTTTTTAATAAAAAAAACATTAGTCAACATTGTTTTTTAATTTTTGTTGAAAGGCAAACCAGGTTTTGGCCAAGTTGACCAAGTTAGTTAGGCCACACATGAAAACCCGGGTTAACCCAAAATATCATCATACTAATATTTATAAAAAAAAAGAATTAAAATGGCTGCATCTGGATTTTTTTTTATTTAATCAAATTAGGTTTTGCCTTGGCCATAATCAAACCCACAAATAGACTGAGTCTTATTAGAATAACCCCTACATAATTTAATTTGAAACCCTAGCCAAGCAAGGACCTGGGTCGAGGGGCCTCTAAGTTGACTCATCGAGTCAAGTCAGGTTTAATAATGCTACCAAAGCGTTCTCAATGACAACATGCGAACGATGTATTATTCTCATGTTTTATAATACATTCATGTTAGAATTATCAAAATATTGTTTTTTTAATGAAAACTTGCTTTTATGATTATGTTAATATGTTTTCTACTTTGACAAAATTATTGGAAAACAAATTGAGCATGTTAATAAGATAAAGAAGTTTTAATTAGATGAATACTTTTTTTTTTATCCTTGTTTTAAAGTGACAAAGATTTTTTTAATGTCTATTCTAGTTACTTTTGATTTCTATTAAATGAATGATATAGAAAAACAACACACACACATTGTACATGTAACAAATATTAATAAGAAAATTAGAGGTTATAGTAGCGAATTATTTTGTTTCGATGAATTTAAATTATTGCTTTTCTTATATATAAAGTGTTTCACTATATAAACAAATAAAAAAACTTTAAGGACTCGTTGTGGAACATGATTATATGTCTTGATCTAATTCTATCTTTCAGATTCCTAACTTGGTCTTTAGTTGATGTTAACATCTCTTTTTAATATTTATTGGTGCATAGAAGACTCGATCGACTTTATTAAACGTACGCTTCAAATTTTAAATTGAGAATTAGAATTTTTCTTGCTTTTAGAAAACATGTTCACAATAGTTGCACTTTTTTTTGCGTTAAGATTTTTTTTTTATTTGGTCTGTGATGAAGAGTGAGCCAACTAACTATTAATAAGAAGAGGAGAGGTTATACTAGCGAATAAATTTGTTTCAATAAAATTTAAATTATTTCTCTTCTTCATATAAATAAATAAAAAAATTTAAGAGTTATCCATGGAATAAGATTGAGTGTCTTGATCTATGTCTCTCAGATTTTTAACTCGGTCTTTAGTTGGTATTAAATTCTGTTTTTAACATTTATTGGGACATAGAAGCCGTGATCAATTTTATTAAACATATGCTTCAAAATTTAAATTCATAACTATAATTTTTCTTGTTGCTAGAAAAACTTTGAAAATGGTTACACAATTTTTGTGCATTTTATTTTTATCTAACTCATGACCAAGTGTGGGCTATCTAACTAGTTCTCACTATTTACGTTAGCTTTAGAGACTTTTGAGGGTTATGAAGAGTTGTAGGTGAAGTTTAATCTCTGATATTGAAAAACCCAAATCCTAGTAAAGCTAAATCATACTAGCCAAAAAATCCAATGCTCGACTATAAACCTAATTTTATGTGGAATAACATGCTTAGATGTGATTTTAGCTTGGTACATGTGTTTGTGTTTATTACTTATTGTAATTTTATGCATGCAAAATCAAGGGTCTTGTGTGTTTTATAACGCTTTCAGTGGACAATTAACCTTATTTGATTTTCATCCATATTATTAGTAATTACATAATTCTCATCATTCAAAATATATATATTTTTTATCACCACTAAGTCTTGCATATGGCTAACCCTCTCGTATAAAAAAAAATAAAAAAAATATTCTTGCATCCTTTTTGAATTCACACATGTTTTGCTAATTATTGATATTATTTTAGCATTTTTATGTTTGCATTTAAAAAAGAAAAGGCCAAAAATATTTTTCTTATTGCATGCATTCATTTTGGGTTTGATAAATTGTTTATAGAACACATCGAGGTTTGTCCCAAATAAAAGGCTTTTGAAAAGTCAACATTCCAAAAATTCTTCATTTTTCAAACTCACAATGAATAAACATTTTGTTATTTACTCATGGTATTTGAGATAATAGACTTGTAGCGAGCTATTAACGGAGAGTAATGCCTCTGCTTCTTCGTTTCAAAATATAGCCTTGTTTCAAAATTCTCTGTTAGTCTAATATTCTTCGATAACAAAATGGAGATTATTAAATTTTATGTCTAGTATTAACAAAATCGAGAGAATTGAATTTTCAATCTAATATTCACCGATAACAAAATCAAGAGTATTAACAAAACATTTAATCTACTATTCACTAATTACATATAAGTATAATTCGGGAGTATTAAGTCTTCATTCAATAAATATTATGAGTAAAGCCTAGGTGCCATAGGATAGGTGAACCTTATCGAAACACTTTCCATGAATTTTTTATAGGATTTGTGCTGAATGTATTGAGCCTAACATAGATTCGTGAATTATTCACTAACATAACTTGATCGATAATCAGCCATATGTTGTGATTATGAGTAACTAATCTTAGAACTGTCAATTCATTGAATGTTATCCAAATATAATAACTAGGAGTGACAAAAATAAATTATACCATATAATGACTAGATTTAACTTTCAACCCAAGATTTAACTTAAAACAGTAGACCTATTATTACCTTGTAGATAGATCACTGGTATATTAGGCACAACAAACTGTAAGGAATAAAAATCAAGATTAACAATACAACTTATCCTAAATAAGATGTTTTAGGGTGTTATAATCTTTCTTATAGCATAACTAGTCCCTTATCATAGATATTTGTTAATCAGTTAGGGTTTTCTAATGATTATAATACTAAGTGATGACTCATTTTCATGAAGTTAAGATCTTTCCCTTCTCATACATAAAAAACCCTTTCTATAGAAAAGAAGGTGGGTTACCGCGATGTCAGGTGCAACAATTATTATTATAAATTATTTTTATTTAAAAGAGTTATATATATATATATATAATAAGAAAAATAAATTATTTAAATTAAAGGATTCATAAGAAACTATAATCATTTACAATGATTTTATATATATAAGAAAAAAAATTAAAGATATAAATATGAATAAAAAATTACGATATTGTTTCACTTTTTTTTTTAATATTGATAGAGTTTTTCAAGAGGGTATACATATTTTTCTCTAGTAAAAAAAAATATAAAAAATTAACTAAAAGGATTATGTAAAAAAATTAATTAATGTCAATTTTAGTGATTTGTTGAATTTTAATGTAAATTTATTATTAACTATACATGGGGTGAGGTGAATAGATATAAAAATACAGTTATGAATAAAAATCTTATGAATTATTTTATTTAAAAGAGTTTAGATTGTAAAAAAAAAAACCTTATTTTTACAATCTAAACTCTTTTAAATAAAATGATTTATAAGATTTTATTCATAACTGTATTTTTATAGTAAGGATCATGATAATATTTTTATGTGATGTTATTATTTTAAAATTTTTAATCATTAGTGTGTGTATATATTTATATATATCTTCTCTTTGATTTATTAAGTTATTATGTTTTACCATCACCACTGATATTAAAAGAAAACTCTTTTAAATAATTTTTCATAACTATATTTTTATGTTAAGGACCTCGATAATATTTTCATGTGATTTTATTATTTTTAAAATTTTAATCATTAGCTTTTTTTGATCTATTTTAAAGTATTCTTAGAGTTTTGATGTTCAATATAAAAAGCCAATAAAGTAATATATAAGTTAATGGTGATTTAAAAGTTTAATTTATATTATTTAATGTTCCATGTGGTATATAAACACGCATATAATGGAAAACAAATGAGATTAACCTATTTCTTAGAAGTTATATTAATGTTTTAGTATATTTATTAATGAAAAATAAAGTTGAATTTACATATTACTATTATTATTGATATATATTTTTTAATTTTAAAAATTAATTATTTTTCTTATATAAAGTAGATCGCTTTTGTCTTTATAATTTTGACATGTAAATTATTTTTAAGTAAAACCTATAAATTTAGTAGTTATCTACAAAGTCCTTTTAACTGTGTGGTTATTATTATATTTAATAATATTTTTGTTGGACTAAATATTCTAATAAAACTCGGGCACAATGATAATATATAGTTATGGACATGTAAATAAATAAAATAAAAAAAGCAACTGGACGGGCCGAGCTGGCCAGATGGATAAATGCCCAGGCTGAGCACGGTCCATTTACCAACCGACTCAGCGGGTCAATTTTCCGGTCCTTGTCCGCTAGGTGAAGTCGGTTGGACACATCGGTCAATTTATAGTTCAACGAATGTCAAAATCGTCTTTTCATATAAAAAGCAATCAAGGCACCACACACAGCAGATCTCCTTGGTTTTCAATATATATACAAACCCTAGGCTTCTCTTCTCATTCTCTTCAATCAATCGATCCAATTTTTCTCGAAAAAAGCATACAAGCAAACGGCCTGATAATGGGTTCCAGATCAAAGATCGACAATCCCCACACTGGCGATGGAGCCAGCCCCGGGTTCGTATTTCTATTGATTTCGTTTCTGAGAAAATTGGTGAATCAAATTGATTTGAATCTTTCATGTCCTAATTGCGTTTTATTTGGTGTGCAGGAAGATATTTATTGGAGGATTGGCGAAAGACACCACTTATGGTGAGTTATCATTGCTTTTATTATTCAAAATTGAATTGATTAGTTTGTGATGTTTTAAGGGGGTGATTGCTGTAAATCTTTTATTTTTATTGGGTTGTTGAAATTCTGAAGCTGGTTGAAATAGATTGACGGGACTGAGATTTTGTGGTGGGTATTACTTTGTTGTTGAGTTTATGGTTTATTGCTTATTATAACTACGTAGTCTGTAATTGAATAATGGATGAATATTATTTGAAAGGATTATTGCAATATAACTTTTTTTTTAAAAAATTAATTCTGTGTGATTGTTGAAAGTTGAAACTATGGAATTGGTTAGTGCATATTTCACTGAATTGAGGTTTTGTTGGGTGCTGGTTTGTTGTTTTGGGTTTTTCCCTAACATTGTATTGATTTAATTGCAGCTACATTTAACAAGCACTTTGGGAAATATGGGGAGATTACTGATTCTGTTATTATGAAGGATCGGTACACTGGTCAACCTAGGGGTTTTGGATTTATAACCTATGCTGATCCTTCTGTTGTTGACAAGGTTATTGAAGACACTCATGTGATCAATGGGAAACAGGTATATTATCCCTCTTAAAGGTTCCACATCACCGTGTTCCTTAAAGAGTACTTTAAAAACAGCATTCTGATGTTAGCGATTTCCTGTCTGGATGCACCTATTTGTACTTTTGATCAATGCATTATGATGTGATCAGAGTAATATAACTTGGTCTGATTGTTCAACTTCAGTTATTGTGATAGAGTAGTTTGATATCATAAATTCAAATTCACCTTGAGACTAACAAAGGACAATGGAGCAGGTTGAGATTAAAAGGACTATTCCTAAAGGTTCTGGGCAGTCAAAGGATTTTAAAACAAAGAAGATTTTTGTTGGTGGGATTCCATCTTCTGTGACTGAAGGTAAGTACTGCTAAGTTCTGCTGATGTATTTTGTTGACAGGGTGATAGTTTGCTAGCTGTGTTCCCTATTTAGTTCATGCAGCACTTCTTTAGACCTTTGCTAATTTAGGATGTTTATTTTTTTCAGATGAGTTTCAGAATTTTTTTTCCAAACATGGGAAAGTAGTTGAACACCAGATTATACGTGATCATGAAACCAACCGTTCACGTGGATTTGGATTTATAATTTTTGACAGTGAAGAAGTTGTTGATGAAATGTTATCCAACGGAAATATGATTGATATGGCTGGTACCCAGGTAAGCTTGTTTATAGTGTTTCCAAGAAAGAAGAATGTAAAAAGATCCTTGTTATGTTGCAACATGCATTATTGCATTTGTTTTCTTTTTTCTTGTCATACAATGGTTATTTTTCTTCATGTATGTAGTTAAGTTTTAGCATTTCTTGTTCTAATATAGCATTGGAGATCGTTACAGGTATAGATCTCAGGAAAGGGCTCACATTAGTTTGTCTGCTGCAGAACCTAGGTTAACTAAGTTGCTTTGTTGTAGGTGGAGATCAAGAAAGCTGAACCAAAGAAAGCCTCAAACCCACCATCTGCTCCTTCATACGGTAGCAATACTAGGGGTCGTTCTTTCAATAGTGATAATTATGGTGGGTTCAATGGTCCGTATGGGGGGTTTGATGGCGGGTTTGGGCCTGGCCCTTATAGGACACCTGGCCTGTCTAGTAGACTCAGTAGTGCATATGGCTATGGTAGTGGTGGTGGGGACTTTGGTGGTGGCTATGGAAATTTTGGAGGGACTAGCCTAGGAGGTTACAGAGCTGAAGCCTCCCTTGGTTATTCTGGTCGCTATCCGCCTTATGGAGGTGGTTTCGGTGGGGGTTATGGTGCTAGTGGCTTAGGAGGATATGGTCGAGGAGGTGAGGGATATGGAAATTATGGAGCTTCTGGTTATACCAGTGCTTATGAATCTGGTCCAGGTACTAGTTATGGAGGAGCAGGTGGGCTGTATGGAAGGGGAGGCTATACTGGCAGTAGTCGTTACCATCCTTATGCAAGGTAGAAAGAGCACTTTCATGCAGTTGTTCCTTAAGCTTTGCCTAGAAGTTTCAAACAGGGTACTCTAGTTTAAAGCCTTGTGAATGGATAGGCACTTTCCACATGTACTAGAAGTCTACTATCACATCAAGTGAGGAAAGCTTTTAAGGATCAGAAGACCTATTTAATTAGACTATTTCTTCTATTGTATGGTGGCTAGCAGACTTTAGTTTTTGCTTCACTTAAGTTATTGGTTGTCTCGGTTACTTATTGTAGTTGTTTCAGATTGTGTTATAGACTATAGCATCTTGGTTCGGAGTATGTTGCCATGTCTTTAAGTTTGATCTAGATTAGATGTATTTATATTTTATTGGCTCTCTCTTTGCATCTGATTAGCAGCCAGACTTCTAACTTTAACATTTATTCTTAGCTTGTTTCTAGAGATACCTCTATGGTTAGTACCTGTTTCGCACAAGGTGTTGTCGGACTAGGTGATCTATGTTGATATGCCAATGAGGAAACATAATAGATGTTCAACTCTTATCTATCAAGAATTGACCATAGGTTTCTGCCTAAAAATGTGAGAGTTTTGTCCTGGTTTAATTATGAAGCAACTTGGGACCAACTTGGTTGAGGTAAAAGCTCACAAGAATCCAAATTACTTTTTTGCCAAGTGGTGGTAAATGTGAGGCCATAGGTTCCTATATTTTAAATTACGTGAGAAAATAAACATGCTTGTGGATCCGGTCCGGCTATTTGATCTTTTGGTAAAACATCTAGTCTTTGACAATGGTTTAGTTCAGCTTTAGATGAAGTCTAGTTTTATTATCCTCTAAAAGGGATGCGCCCCGTGTTGATTAGTTTTTCATTGTCTTTTTTTTTTTGAATGGCCGTGGCTGTGGAAGACATATCGATGCTTTATATAATTGTTAACTGTTATACAGCTGTATTTCTGCAGCAGTTGTTAGTGTGGTGGACTTTTTTAATGTTCTAAGATCCGAAGCAGTTGTCGTGGAGAGGCCAAACCTATTTTGTAGCCAGAATTGTTTCAAACAAAATTATGAAAATAATTGTTCTTTTGCCCCCCTTCCACTTGTTTAAGCTTTGAGCCCCTCGAGCATGTGATGATGTAAAGGGAAAGGAGGATGCAGTATATTAACTTGTTACAATGTGAAATGCCAAGGTTGTCAATAATTATTTTTTTGACACGACATGAAAAATACAATTACAATGTAAACTCGGATTGTAAGATTATGAATTTGTAAATAACCTTTTGTTTTCATACATGGTTTATGCAAGTAATAAGTAATTTCATTGACAAAGATGTGGTATACTTGTTTTTGCATGATAAAATCATACCATGTAAGATCTAAGGAAAAAAGTTGGATGTAGTTCGGAAGACTCCATGTCCAATGACAAACATTTATAACAAAATGTCTTCACAATTATGCTTTTTTATTGGCTAACATCAACTCCAATGTTTCTTTAAATGCATGACTATTTGTAGTGATAGTTTTAACTTATCTAATAGTTTCTTATTAGAACATTATGAGATTTTCTTTAAAGAACATACAATGTTTTAAACTTGTTGAAAAGATTGGCATTTAGGCACAAGGACATGATGGATCAGACTTTAAAGTATAGCTTATGGATCAGACTTTAAAGTATAGCTTGTCGCTTGTTCGTGAAGATAATGTTATAGAATGAGAATTTTTAAAGTCTTTTCGCATACGAAATAATGTTTTACGTGTTAAGAAGCAAGATTATGTTTCTCACACTTGCATCATTAACTGAAGAGAGAATTCATGGATACAAGTGCTTGGGGAGACTTGTTTGTTAGTGAGAAAATATAAGGGTATGTAATGAGGAAGATAAGAATTTAGAATTACTATAAAATTGTAATATCAGTTATAAAATCATGATTTTACTAATTTTACATGATTTTAGTTTGATTTTATTATTTTTTGATATTTTACGTGATTTTACATAATAAATATATTTTGACTTATAAAATTATATGATTTTACAGTGAACTCATGATTTTACCCACACCTGCGAAATGATACAATACGAAAACCAAACCATGGATTAAGAACATCTGCTTGTTATGCATTAACCTATTCATTGGGTCTGTCAATTCAGCTATGAGTGATAATTGCGTCATATAGGCAAACGTATAGTGCTTGTCTGGGAAGTGGGAACACAGACGTTGCTTTGGTGCGATTCATATTCCCCATCAAAATAGCCTACGTTCCTAAACAAGGCAAGTTTTGCTCATTAGTATTTTTTAAAAATTAATAAAATAGCATAGTTTGTATATATTGTGATGGAGAAATGTGGTTGCTATTCAAAGTCACAATATTTTAAAAAATATTATGAAAAGTTATGAAGTGGACCACAATGCACATAAGAGGAGAGAAAGAAATAAGAAGAGATAACTATCTAGGTGGTGGTCCAGTGGTAAGAGCTTGAGACAAAGAGATTTGCTCTCTCTGTGGTCTCAGGTTCGAGCTCTGTGGTTGCTCATATGATGGTCACTGGAGGCTTACATGGTCGTTAACTTCAGGGCCTGTGGGATTAGTCGAGGTGTGCGCAAGCTGGCCCGGACACCCACGTTAAACTAAAATAAAAAATAAAAAGAGATCTCGGAAGCATTACTAGTGTAAAAAAAAATCTCAAAATAGATCACCGACAAGAACCAGAGTATGCTATGCTTGCTGTATGAAGGTGGTTTGTTGTTTACTTGTCTTTGAGCAGTATGGCACGCTTGATCATATTTATTTGACCATAATTGGCTTGAGTTATGTAATGAATTGGCATTGTTCATTCACTGTATTCCCTTCCTCTTTCTTTGAAGTGTGGCAGTCAAAACACGAGTGTATATTTTCTTGGTATGTGTAGGCGTTCCGTCCGACTAAATGCTTTTTTAATTAATTTTATAAAAGTAAATTCCAAACTTAAATAACAAACTATATTCCAAAACAAAGTCCAAATTTCAAATCTGTGCATGCAATTATATACTTTTTTTATGAAGCATGAGAAAAAATGCTCGCATTATGAGAATAAAGTTATTAACTTACAAAAAAAAAAAAAAGTTTGAAAAACCAGGCTGAGGGTCTTTCACCAGATTATGCTTGTAGGTAATGTATTATTATAAGGAGTCACTTTATTCTCATAACTGCTCAATCTTTGCACGCATATTTAAGTTAGATTGTGAGGGCCAAAAGAAGCTTTCCAATTCTACTAGGATCTGGAATATCTAAATTTCACCGTGGACGTTAGGAGAAAGTACCCGTGGATTCACTATGCCGCCTTCTTTCTTCAATTAGAGAGAAATTAAAATGGATGGGTTTTTCAGCAATCCACAATTTTTTTTTTTTATATATATATTTCTCGCTTTAATTTTATTTAATCGCTTACCTATGCATTTGTTTTTTAATTATCATTTTATAAATGAAGTATCGGTTACAAGAAATAATGTTATTAAATATAATTAAGTCTATGACTTGTCTTTCGAGATCAAATATCTACAATCATATCTATCTCTTAATTTTTCCTAGGAGATGTAGCTTAAGGGTCCATTTGTTTTTTCATTTCAAGCAACTTTTCAAAGTGATTTTCAAACTACTTTTCGTTTGAAAAAAACATCAAATTAATGCTTTTAAAGTTTTTTTTGATAGTTTTCATGTGTTGATATCAAAAATAAAATAAAGTCTAAAAAAATATCATTTTAATGGCATTTTCAATTGAAAGGTACTTTTGCATAAGTAACTTGCTCATCATTACCAAATTCACATTTATCCTTCATTGCAACTTTCCTTCTTTTTTTTTTTTTTTTAACATTGAAAATCATATCTATTCACCTCTGCATTTTCTAAACCAAAATGATAGAAGAGAGAGAAAAAGAAAGGTACAAGTAAGGCGACCAGACTAAAGAAAAAGAGGCGAGGCTGTACCAAAAAAGAAGAAGCTGTAGAGAGAAGTCCATAAAAATCAAGGGTGATTTTCTATTTTTTTTCTTTTCAAATTAGAGTTTCAAATTGAATTTCTGTTTTGTTTTAATGATTTTCAATTTTTATTTTGGAATTCGGGTGTGGTGAGAGAGAGCGTGTGTGAAGTTTTCAGCAGTTTTGACTGAATTAGAAATTACAAATTCTTGGTTAGGATTATGCAAGCCTTGATTTGATTTATTTTTCACTGATAATTTTGTAAATATCTTGCTTGAATTTTATGATTTATCTAAGAATTGAATTTTTAAGGAATTTATTTTTAGTGATTTTTCCAATCATAACGTTGGTAACAATCTCAAACCTCATTAAGAAAAGGGTTGATTTCTAAAAAAGAAAATTATTGGGGGAGCTCAAGTTGTTGGGCTTGCCATTAAAGATAGAAAGAGAAGGTGAGTTGGAGTGGTTGTACTTAGAGTATTTTTTGTAAATTGAAGAAAAAAACCACATGAAAAGAGTGAATGTGGCTGTGTTTTGAGTTTTGGATGGTGGGTTTTCATGGAAAAGATGTAAAGTTGTGTAACAAGTTGTTTATGTGGAGGATTGGGAGATTGTGTTCTCTTTTTTTAAGAGAGTTTATGTTGTGTCAAGCTTTTAGGTACTGTTAGTGGCTTTTCTTTATCATAAAATTAGAGTTTGATAACAATATATTTATCATAACCTAATTTTGGATCCTCTTAAATTTTTCCAATTTTGTATTTTGGCTTAGGATGCTAAAACAAGAATTGATAAACCTTTTTTTTTTTTTAAAAAAAAAACGAGATCATACATTTGCCATTCAATCATGCCTTTTCTTTTCATGCTTATTTTTGCTCCATTAAAATTCACACACTCATACAAAACACCTTATACTTTTAGAAATCCTGAAAGCAAGACATCAAAAAAAACCCAAAATCATTGCATTGAGATCAATTGGTCTAATTTTGGTAAAAAATTAATCCAAATCGATGAGAAATAATGGGAGGAGAGTAATGTCGAAGAGTTTACTAATCTAGTAGAATTGTTAAAAAATACAATTAAATCAAATAATGAAGAGCTGAGATTAGTTGATATAGGAATCAATAAGAATAGAGGGGAATTGAAGGTAGGAACACTAATTTCTCAGAGAAGAAAGGTAATTTGATCAAACTACTAAGAAAGGATGATGATTTTTTTGGATAATCTTATGCCAACATGTTTAATCTAGATATAGACATCATGAGATTTTTATTGATAGATAGATGTAGACTTATGAAATAGAAGTTAATTTGGATGAGACGTGATATGTTGATTAAGACAAAAAGAAAGTAAAGGAGCAATTTGAAATGATATTTCTAGAAGTCATTAAGTATCCTTGGTGGGTATCTAACATTGTGGCAATCCTAAAAAAAATAAAAAGGTCCAAATATGTGTAGACTTAAGGATCTAAACATGACAAGCTCTAAAGATGACTTTTTACCCTATATGAACATATTAACTGATAAGACTACTAAGAATACAACTTACTCTTTCATGGATGACTTTTCCATATATAGCCATATTAAAATGACATGGGAAGACAAAGAGAAAACCACATTTATCACACCATAAGAGATATATTTCTATAAAGTCATGCCTTTCAAATTAAAGAAAGCAGGTAACCTATTAAAAAGAAATGGTCATGTTATTCCATGATAAGATGCATAAAGAGATCGAGGTGTACATGAATGACATGATCACCAAGTCAAATGAGGAAGATGATCACATCATGATCTTAAAAAAACTCTTTAGATTGTGTAAGTACCAATTAAAATTGAACCCAACAAAATGTACCTTTGATTTACATTTTTTTTAATGAAGGAGTTTTAACTTTTCGAGAAAAGGATCCTTATAAGGAATGTACCATCATTAGGTCGATTATTTGATAAAAACAAAATTAAATTTCTTTATTTTTATTTAAAAAAAACAAGAGAAAGTTTTAACTTCTCGAGGACATGATCATTAAAAGGAATGTATAATCATTAAGTTGATTATCTAGAAATGAAAATGATTAACATCCAACCATTAAGGGGGAACAAAAAATGCATATAATCACACAATTAAAATAAAAACATAACTTCACAATAAGCAAACAAATATATCCACATATAAAATTTCACACCGAAGTCAGATAATTATATCTTAAATGATCCAATTGCAACCCTGCAATCCAGCTTTCTAATCTCTTTACAGGGTATTAATTCCAATCTTATAGCACCTAAAAAAATAAATCATTGATGACTTCATCCACAAGATTGCCACACAATGATACGTAATCATAACACTTTAAATATTCATTATGATACATTTAAAAACCTAATAATACATCAAAAGTTATTCGAAATAGGCAATGATTTACTCAGGGGTTTGAAAATGACCTTCTAGAGATACAAATATTGATTAGAAATTGTTAGAAATATGTTTAAATAGTGTTGGCATATGGTTTAAAACATCGATGCGTGTAACTCAACTATAAAACAATGGTGGGTGAATTTCACATGTCAATGCTAACCCGTAAAAAATATAATCAAAATTCCTTTATCAATATTTAGAGTATGAATTTTGCTAAAATTCCTTTTGTTTTAAAGTATGATCTTTGCTAAAATTTTGGGTGGATTTTGACTGGGATTGGCAAGAAAAGCTTATTGTTTTGGACCGACTTTGTTTGATGGATTTCGAATTGAAAAAAAAGAGATATTTGGCGTGTTGTGGGTCTTTGGGTTTTGTTAATAAAGATAGTCTGATATGTGATGCATGACAGTTGTGGCTATTATTGCTTGATATGGTTTACGACAAGAGACAATTTGATTCAATTTCTCCCTTTTTTTGTATATATGCCTTTCCTAGTTTTTCTTGTGTCCAATCCTTTTTTTTTCTTCTTCATAGTCCTCACGTGTAGCTTTTTTTTATGATTTATTTATATTGTTGGATTTTTGTCAAAATATAAAAAATTAATGACAATGGAAGATTTTTATATTATTTCTTTTTTTTAATAAGGTTCTTTTTCTACAATTTAATTTTTTTTTTCAATTTTGCTTAAATCTCTATATTTATTTTTATTTCTATCATTCCATTATATTATGTGCTTTAATAAGTATATTTTAAAACACCTTACAAGTTTAACAACTAAAATAGATCTTACTTGGTCATCAAGTTCAAAATAGTTTGGAATGAGAAGAAAACCCATCTTATTTCTTACCAACATATTTTATTTGTTGTTTTATTACTTTATTAAGAACATTAAAAAAAGATAGATAATATAGACAATAACTTAATTGCCAATATTAATAGCAAAGTTTATAAATACATAATAAAAAAGGGAATCCAGCATATAAAACCTAACATTGGTTAAGATCAACATTATGCAATAATAAATAATTTAAAGCTCAATTTCCATAACTTGAACAAAACAAAAACTTTTGAAATCAGGTTGGTTTTTAAGCTTGAGAGATGGCTTGTCATGACCTTTGTTGTTAGGCTTGATTTTGAAGAAAAAAATGGTTTATTCTTTAAGTAAATTATATTGGATCAACTCGAAATGGATTGTTAATCTTGAGATTTTGATGTATATGGTACCCGACAAGTAAATATTGGTTTAAGAATCCATTTTAACTCTTTTTTTTTGTTTATGTTTGAACTTTAATTTTATTTTGTTTGTGAGTTTCTTAACACAAAATATATTAGGTTTTAAAGATTTAGATATGGATTATGTTTTATTAATTTGATTAAGTGGAGATTTAATGAAACGATGATGGCAATGAAGATCATATTTAGGTTACAAAATGGGATAAGATGACCAAAAATCTTATTGCAAGGTACCATAAGCACATAGAGGTTGGAGGTGGCATGTTTATAGTTACGTCCTTGAGCTTTAATATTATTCAACTTAGTCCTATTGTTGAAGATAGAAAAAAATAATTAGAAGATATTTTTTTATTTTCTAATTTGATTTTTTTAATGATAAGAAATGAACATATTTTCTAATTTTTCTGTAAAAGAATAAAGACAAAAAGGAAGATTGGAGATGTAAAATGAATAATATATTTTTATTTATATAAACTTTCATAGAAATGAAAGTATTTTAATATACTACTTTTTCATTAAATCTAAGTCCATCACTAATTAATTTCTTTTTAAAATATGGCTAAATATATCTTTATATAACAGCTTAAGTTTCCAATTAGCTCTTACATCTCTAGTGATGTCAATTTAACCTTTGAGTAAAAGACATTTCTAAAGTTAAGTGATCACACATCACATGTTTTGATTCTAAAAATAAACAAGCTATCTTTATACTTTGAGGTTTGTTTTTAGAAAATCCTTATATATTATAAATACCCATTATATTTATAATTTTTATTAGACCTGGAAAAGAGGGCATTTTTTTTATTAAAATATTAAACTTATAAGTTACTTGTAATAAATTTACAGAAGTTTAATTACTTTGGATGACATATCACAAACAATTCTAATGGATTTAAATTACGGATCTCATTTTAGTTTAATTTTAACTATCATGTTAAAGACATATGATATAGATATATAATATTATGATTAATGAGTTATTTGGATTGAATATGATCGTTTATCATGTGTTTAATAAACACATACGAAGAGAGAGACAAACTACGAACATTTTTGTTTTTATAAAATACTAGAAGGAGAACCTAGTATTAAAAACTAAGTTGTTTGGTATTTTCTCTATTTATATTCTTTAAATATTTGGGAAAAAATAGGAAAATAAAAAAAGTTGTTTTTAAAATTATTTTTTACATAATTAAGATATGTTTTGAATGTCAGATCTAATGGGTTATGTCTCGAGTTTTGGTTGGGATTTGGTGCATGATGCCTCAGATTCAATCCAATACCAGGTTTAAGGAGCTTGAGGATTTGGGCTAGGACTAGTTTTAGGGTGCTCGAGATTCTATTAGGGCCAATTTTAGGGTTTGGGTTAAGAATTGGATTAGAAGGCTCGAGATTTGGTTCTAGACCATATCGGGTTGAGGAAAACACTTGGTTCGAGGTGACCGAGAGTCAGTTTAGACTAGGTTCAGAACGATCAAGGTTTAGGCCAGGACCTTGTTTAGGGCACCTAGAGTTCGGGTTAGGACCTAGACTAGGGTGTCTGAGAGTTTGATCTAACAACTGAGGTTTGGCCTAAGGTTAAAGAGTCGATCGAGGTTCAGTTGAGACCTAGTCCATGGTGCTTAAGCGTTGAGCGGGGACCAGGTTTGTAATAATTAGGGTTTAAACTCGGACCTAGTCCAAGGAGTTTAAGAGTTGGTCTAGGACTAGGTTCGAGATGATCGAGGTTTAGGTTAGGATTTGGTCCAAGGCAATTAGGGGTCTGAGGTGCTTTTGGTTCAAGTTGGGCCATTGTTTAAGGTTAGGGATGCATTAAGTTCAAGTTAAGACCTAGTCTAGGATGCCCGTGATTAGAAATGCACCGAGGAGTGGAATTGAGACGTTTAAAATTCAGGATAAAAGCGTGTTTAATATTGTGGTAGCAATTGCTTTTCAAAGTGCTTTTCGCTTAGAAATGCATTAAAATAATGTTTTTTTATTTTTAAAATTTATTTTTTACATCAGCACATCAAAACGATTCAAAAACATATAAAAATAATTTAAAGAAATTGTTTTTTGAATTTTCTCAAAAGCGTGTCCACACGTCGTATTGCCAAATAGACTAGTGTCAGTGTTTAGACTAGTAATAAGTTTGTGGCACTAAGGTTTGAGATAGGATCATATGGTTCAAAGAGAGATTAGGATCAAGTATTGAGCCAGGACTAAGTACAAGATGCTAAAGAGTTGGCTTTAGGTCAAGTTCATGGTGCATCGAGATCACGTTTGAAGAAATTGAGTTTCTAGTTCTAAAAGTCTAAGAGTTAGTCCCAATAACTTTAGTATCCAACTAGATATGTTGCTCGCACTTCGCCGTGGAACGTGCTAATTTTGCTTTTATGTAAAAAAGGTGTTATGCTAACAATAATTCAAACCCCGAGTCATTGGTTCAAGTGGTAATTTAAATAGTATAAAACAACAACAACAATAAATAAATTTATACAAAAAAAAAACGAAAAAAAAGATAAGAAGAATCACACATGAGCCTATTTGGATTATCAAACAATTCAATGCTAACCTGATTGATGGAAAACCGCAAAAAAAAAAAAGAAGCAAAAACATGAGCTAAAAAAAAAGGCAAAAAAACTAAGAAAACCTATGCAAACCTTCTAAACCTAGTCTAATCTAAAAACTCGCAACTCATTAAATCATGTACTCGAGTTCAATTAATAAACTTAAATGTCATCCAATTTGATTTTGAAAGATGGAATTGTTGAAAAAATATTAATAAAAAAACAACAAAAAGAATGAATATAAAATTTGAGAGAAAAATGCCTAAAGAGGATGAAGTCTAAAAAAAAAGGGGAATGATCCCAAACAAACTAAATAGTAATTAAAAAAATAAGTATCAAATTTGAAAAATTAAAAAAATCATAGTGGGTGAAACTACAAAACATTTGTAATATGATAGATTAAAAAAATGATAGGGGTTGAAATTGAAAAAAATAATCATAGAGAGCTAAGCTAATAGAACAAAAAAAAAAAAAAAAACTAAACCAAAAAAATAAAGGATAAAAAAAATAAGATAACATAAGCTCAAAAAAAAAAAAAAAAAAAGAAGAGAAACAAAACAAACCTGTGAGAACCTCTTAAACTTGATCTAATATCTAAAACCCGCAACTTGTGAGATCTTGTATCTGAGTTTAATCAAGATACTTAACTCTCAATAAATTTATTTTTGAAGGATAAAATCAATGAAAAAATATTAATAAAAAAACTTGCAAAAGAAAAAAATAGGGATAATTTTTTTTTAAAAAAACCCAATGGGGATGAAATTTTAAAAAAATAATTTAAATTGATCCAAGTAAGATTAAAAAATCATAGGGGGTAAAATTAAAAATCATTTGTAATATAATAGATTATTTATAGATTAAAAAATAGTAGGGGTGAAATAGTAAAAAATTATAAAGAGCTAACATAATAGAATCAAACTGAAAAAAATAATAAAATAAAACTAAAAAAAAGGATAGAAAAAGAAGAAAATATCAGTTTAGAAAAGGGAAAAAAAACAAAGCAAGCCTGACAAACCTCTTAAACTTGGTCTAATATCTAAAAGTCGTATCTCATGAAATCTTTGACTTAAATTCAATTAAGAAGCCTAATTTCAACCAATTTATTTTTGAAGGATGATATCAGTAAAAACTTATTAATAAAAAACCCTGCAAAAGCAACAATAAAAATGAAAAAAAATTTTGATAGAAAAAACCCAAGAGGGATGCAATTTAATGAAAAAAAATAAAAAATAATCCCAAATAAAATAATAATCAATTAAAAGAATAAGAACCAAATTTTAAAGATTAAAATAATCATAGGTGGTGAAATTAAAAAATATCTGTAAGAACCAAACAAACCCGAGAAAACATTTTAAACCTGGTCAAATTTTAAAAACTTTCAACCCATGAAACCTTGTATCCGGGTCCAATCAAGAAGTTTATTATGAGTCAATTTAAAAAAATCACTTTTAAAAACTTGTCAAAGCAAAAAAATTGGCAATTAAAAGAACATGCATTAAATTTGATAGGAAAAAATAAAGGGTGAAATCACAAAACAAAATTAATTTAAAAAATGATCCCAAATAAAAACTTTTCAATCCCAAAAAATTAGTAATAAAAAGAATAATGATTAAATTTGATAAGAAAAAAAAAGTAAAAGAGGGGGAAATCACAAAATAAAATCAATTTAAAAAATGACTAAAAAAAATAGCAATAAAAAAATAATGATGAAATTTGAAAAATAAAAAAATTCGAGAGGGGTAAAATTATAAAAGGTATACCAATTTTATAGATTATCCAAGATTAAAAAAATCATAATAAAAAGGGATCAAATCTCAAGAACCAACAAATTAAAGGGTTGTTCTTGAATTTTTAAAAGGTTGGCGCAAAAATCTAGGTGGAGAGAGAGAGAAGAAAAGAGAAAAAGATATGTCTGCTAGGGTCTAACCGCCATGAATGGAGGCACATGTGTTGCCTTATCAAGTCGGGGACGCCGAGATATTTCAAACAGTGCCCAGAAGGCGGTGTTTGGTGGCCACCCACACACTTTTTTAATTATATTCAATAAATATAATTTACAACAATGCCTCTGAGTATCTTTAAAATTTACAATAAAAATAAAATAAAATAACAAAAAAGTCATTGGATGAGTTTAATTGGTTTTATTTTTAAGGGTTTCAAAGTAATTCCACTATTTTATAAAAATATAAAGATACACAAATACTCGAGTAGAAGGCAATTGATTATTTTATTTAAGAGCTAAATA
>Ga0307507_10005430_pt1 | contig 20953 bp, 1 predicted proteins | sample 7_EM_MG_FD_207223 | JGI IMG/M metagenome (GOLD analysis project Ga0307507, IMG submission 207223) | Populus trichocarpa ectomycorrhiza microbial communities from riparian zone in the Pacific Northwest, United States - 7_EM | ecosystem: Host-associated > Plants > Roots > Unclassified | place... | reverse complement strand
TGCCTTTGGAAACCTGGCGCTAGGTTCTATTATAACAGTCCATTAAGTACTAGAAAAAGGACCAAACGGTAATTTTTTTCTTAGAAAATCCATAAAATGCGACATATTATCTTATACTTTTAGAGTAGGTGTAACTCCGCGCCCTATCTTATGTTAAGGCGTACTAGGTATTTCTAGGCATTAACTAAGCCGTATATAGAATTTTGCTAACTTTTCCGAGAAAGGGGCTTATCTTTAGTGGCAACGTTGAGATTTGGCCTAAGCGCGCGTGGCCCGGGCGGTCTAAGCCCGCTTGGAGGTCGGACTGTTACTTTTCCGGTTTGAAGGTTCACTTCCCCTAACTAGCTCTAGCTGACCTTAGTAATATTATAGGTAAAATACTAGTAACTTGCCTATAGGTTAACAGCGATATAATAATAGAGGAAATGGCCAGAACTATTAGCCGCCTTTTAAATAATATAGTACTAGGACTAGATAGGATTTTAAATAAGGCTTTAAAGACCTGTGGATTACTTATAGCACCTTAGCTTATAGATATAGCTAGAGTATATTTTGCTATAGGCTACTACCTATAACTCGGCAGAGCTATAATAATGGTTATTTTATAAAAAGAAGGTAAAGTAGACTACTTAATGTAACAGTTCACCAACACTACGCTAAGACACAAGATCGTTGCCTAAAAGGCTCTAAGACAGGATCGACCCTACCCTTATATGTCTCGGATACGGTCAAATATTAAGTCATAGACTACGGAGTTCCGGGTCTACTTTCATGTATTTAGTTCACTTAATTTCCATAGATTTACAATTAAGTCGTTCTTTCAATACCCACACTTGCACTGTTACAGTTATAAGTCCGGATTGCACTACCTACTAAACCAATTAATCTACTACCTTATTTTACGAAGTTACTACTTCTACCACCTTTGAAAGTGTCTTGAGCTTCTTCACCTACCAAACGAACGGACGGTTGCACCTGGCCAACAAACGTACCCAACAGACGAACTAACTGACGAATTAAAAAAACGTTAAAATAAGGTTTCGCCAAGACGCTAACCTAGGACCCTGCTTGACCTGTTAAATTCTAAAAATGATAACTAATTGTAGATTCTTTGATTAATATCTAATACGGATCCTATCTAGGTCCACGCAGACTACTCCGTACGCAAGGGAAAAGTAATATTAACGGGAAAAAACCCTTGCTATTAGGGGGGAAGGAAAAACCCTATGAGCCACCTCAGTAGGATAAAAAACCCCGATTTGCCATACCTGCATATAGCAGCGACCCTACGGGCCTATAGCTACGTCCTCCTCCTTAAATGTTTTAAACTCCTTAGGAACCACTACTTCCTTCTCTAGCTTATCCAGAGCTAGGGTTCATTACGTCCTAGCTAGGCCTTACCAATTAATTACTATATATAGTTGTGTCCCATATCTTAACCACCCTCTATATGCTATCTCTTACTCACCATTGCCATATACGCCTTGCCTCCCCCCCCCCTAAGGCCTATTGAAGGCATAAGGGGGATTCATCCGTTCTACCATCCTAATACTAAAAGACGAAAGCGGGATATATATATGTGTGTATCTAGGTATCTTTTATGCCTAGGCCCCAGTCACTAGGCCCTCTCTAAGGGCACCACTCTATTAAAAGGAGACAAGGAAAACCGTACAGGGTTATCTAGCTGCCTTTTAGTAGTATTACGGTAGTACAGTAAGTGACTGCATGCTCTGCGGGCGATCGCCCTAGGGGTTAGGAAGGGCCGTATATTTGCTCGTTTATTCGTTCATTCACGCTTATCTATTCGTCAATATGAGGTTATTAATGCTTTCTATTAGGGTTTTTGGGGATGTTATCAAAAACTGCTTATCCATGTTAGATCGTACAGGTGCCCTAGATAGAACAGTATAGTAGTCGTTATACTATAGAGGGCCAACAGTAGTGGTTTTCAAGATCTCACCATCCAGAAATTTTTCACCACCGCCCTTAATGCCTACAACCACCACCAGGTCCTGTCCGCACGCTATGCAACGTCTCTGCGTTGGCTCTGGATCTGAACTTTAAAGACCAGGTTTATAGCCGTCACCACGTACAGGTGCAGAGTCCGATTTCGACGGCCAATAATAACTAATACAGACGGACCTTATTTAAAATTCAACCTTATCCTTAAAAGGCCATCTAATTAGATGCAATGGTTCTTTATTTTTTAAGATACTGCTAAAACAAATAACGTATGGCAGTATATTGACCTATTAAAGAAGAAAGATAAGCTTCTGAAGCTGGAACCTCCAAATTAGCCTATACCAAGAAACGTGCTTCCTACTGCTATATTAATAGCCAAGCTAGATCCAAACCAACTTATTGCTTATAATCAACTATATGCGGAATATAAGGACGACCTCCGTGTACACTAGAAGTAAGAGCAAGCTATACACAATATTAGCAATTATATTGTCCACACGACGTTAGTAGCCTACCTCCCTCTTATTAAAGACCTCGGAACAGTATACAAACGCCTTTAAGAGTTAAAGACTGTACTCGCCCCTACTACCTTAGGTCAAAAGCACGACGTCCTAAATCAATACATGGCTCTTAAAGCCTATAACAAAAAGCAGAGTATTAAAAAATGGTTAAATAACTAGAGGAGCGTCTATAAGCTAGCAGAGGAATTGGAGCTTCTAGACATACAGGGATTCAGGCCCTACTACGATTTTGTATAAGCCATTAAAGCCATCTCTTCTAGTTTTGCAGGAGCACTAGAAGTAGACCTAATCAGGAAAAAAAAAAAGATAAAAAAGCCCTATCTATTATTAACCTCATTAAGGAATTTAAGGAGCACTATTACATGCAGCAAGCATTATCTACCTTAGCTACCAATAACTCCGCATTCGCAACTCTTTAAGGCAACGCAAATTCCAATTCCAATTTAGACTCCAACAGCAATTCCAATTCCAACAGCAATTCAAATTTAAAATAGAACAAGGAATGCATATGCGGCATCGTACACCAGTTTAACAACTGCTATTACATTACCAAGCACAAGCGCCCTCAAGAATAGAGACCAAGGGCAGACATCTAGAAGAAAGTAGATAAAGCTATCTCATCTACACCTTAGATTAAACATATTATTAACCAAATTTAAAAAAGAGAACAGGAAGTAAAGGAGAATAATTAGAATATAGAATCTATAATTAATTTTAATTCTAAAACCCCAGCTTCTACCAAACCGACCAGCCATACTGCCGCGTTTAGTACTAGTTAAATTCCTTTTAAACTCCAGAACACCTAGATACTTAACCCTAGTACAGATACCCACGTCTGTAATAATAAAGAAGACTTTACCTTCTTATACCCAGTAGCAGAAGACGACTACCTAATTGCTAGCGGAAATTTTAAGAAAATTCAAGCCTACGGAATAGTAACTATTACTATTAATACACCTACTAGGAAGTTAAAAATGAAGCTATCCTATACAGCACTAGTACCCACCATATTTATAAATATTATAGCACTCTTAAGAGCTACTAATAACAACATCCATTTCAACTTAGGATGAAACTTATTATACTATCTAGTAACTAGCGAAACAGTATACTATGCAAAACAACTAGGGGGCCACTGGGTACTGATGCACAGAGAGCCTATAAGTACCCTAGATTCAACTCAATCAACCTTCTTAATAGGAAGATTTCAGCCAAGCCAAATAGCCTATAAACCAATCGGAGCCACAGCTACAGGATGGCACAGGATACTCGGCCATGTAGGACCTAATGCTATTGCATAGCTTCCTAAGCACGTTATTGGCGCAGAGCTGGCCGAATTTAAAACTAATGAACAAGCACCGCTTAAAATTTAATGTAAAGTTTGCTTATTAGCAAAGCATATATAGCAGATCTCTCAAAGACAAGAATACGAATTTCTAGCCACTCGACCATTTAAACGGCTAGTATTTAATATTATCTACCTAGGAGTACTAGGGTACAACGGCAATAGATATGCCATGCACTTCTATTATATGTATTCCAAATTTAACTTTATGTTTACCTCTAAGAACAAGGACAAAGCTACTATCCTACCTACTATTCGCAAGACTTACCGCTTAATTAAGATATAATTCTACTAAGACGTTGTCTTCTTTTAGAGCGATAACAAACAAGCATTTAGATAAACAGAAGACACCCTATAAGTATGGTGTGCAGATAAGGGCATTACCTTTAAATGCCAAGCACCGTATACTAAGGAATAAAATAGCGGAGCTAAATAATCTAGAAGAACCCTTATAGAATAATTAAGGTCTATGCAGCTGGAAGCATCCTTACCCCTATCTCTAGGACCAGGGGCTTTCCTTACTGCTGGCTATACACTTAATTAAATACCAAATAAGCAACTAGGGTGGAAAACTCCATATAAGGTTACCTACGGTAAGCTGCCATTACTTACCTATATGCATGAATACGGTTGCAAGACCTATACACTGAATAAATGAGTTAGAAAGGGAGATAAGCTAGCTCCTTGTGCATTAATAGGACACCTAGTCGGCTACAATTTAATAAATATCTATTAAATCTGGATTCCAAGCCTTTACAAAGTTATTTAAACTAGAGACGTTATATTTGATAAGACCTTATTCTATAACCCCAAGGGTTAAAACATTAATTACCTACTTAGGGAAGCATTAAAAGACACCATCTAGGTAATTAGTCTACCAGAACCTCTCCACGAGGACAAATCTAAGGATAAATCTATCCTATATAGACCTACCTTAAATGCAGATTAAATGACTATATTGAACGACTTAGCAGAGCTTCCTATAAAGGACATTAAACAGCTACTAATACCTAGCAGAACGGTATCTCCGGATCTGCTAGAAATAAACACCACACTAGGAGGACTTTAAGATGATATCTTGGATATAATTAAAATAGGTTCTACCCAGCCAAGCAGGTTACCAGAACTGTTAAATATAGCTCTACAAGCTAACGAGGTCTCGGCTAATCCTTCTACCAACCTTATCCTACCAGAAGGTTCTAAACGAATTTAATGTTAAGAGTACGCAGCAGCACTAGCTAATATACCTACCCTATTTGGTTACTATACTGGCTTTGCCATAGGACTAGTAAAGGATATTAACCAAACTAGATCCTCCCTATATAGAGATAATCTTCCTCCTAAACTAAGGAACCTTAAAGAGCTAAAAAAGCACCCTTTAACTACTAGCTTTTAAAAAGCTATAGAAAAAGAATATAACGACCTAAAATACTAAGGGACATTTAAGACTGTCCTAAAGGAAGAAGTAACTAATAACTAGATCCTTCTACTAAAATGGGTCTTTAAATATAAGTTTAATAGCAATGGCTACCTATAAAAGCTAAAGGCTTAACTATGTGTCCGCGGAGACCTACAGATTACTAAGGAAGAGACCTATGCAGCAACCCTAGCTACTCGAATATTCTGTGCCCTTATGGCTATAGCAGCCGTATTTAATTTGGAGGTTTAACAGTATAACACTATAAACGCATTTATAAATGCAAGACTAGACAAGCTAGTCTACTATTACTGCCTAGAAGGCTTTAATTAAAACGGACATATCCTAAAGCTACTTATAGTACTATACGGATTGAAAGTCTCACCACTACTTTAGTACAAAGAGCTTATAAATATACTAGCTAAATTTGGATTAAAGCCTATCCTAGGTACGAACTGCCTTTACACTAATAGACAACTTATTATCTTCTTTTACGTAGACAATATCGCCGTTCTATTTACCAAAAAGGACCTTTAAAGACTAGAAGAATTTAAAGCTAAACTTCTAGATTAATACGAGATCCGTGCACTAGGAGACCTACAATAGTTCCTAAGAATTTAAATTAAACAAGATTATGCAAGTAGAAAGCTCTAGCTCTGCTAAGATTCCTATATTAAAAAGATAGCCAGTTGGTTTAAGATTAAACCAGAAAGGTTCCCTAAAATACCACTACCTAATAAACTAATTCCGTCCGACTAGCAGACGAACTCTTAAAAAACACTAGCCTATTAGCAACGAGTCGGTTCTCTTACGCACCTCGCCATATTTAGAAGACCTAATATTACAAAAACGCATTTAAAGCTAGCTAAATTTCTCACTAATCCAAATTAAAAGCACCTTAATGCATTAAATTAAGCCATTGCCTATTGCCTTAAAACAAAATCTACAGCTATTAAATACTCTGGCGAAGTATTTAGAGCACATGTCTACTTCAGAAACCCTAAAGGAGAAGATGTCACCTTTTACGGAGCATCTGACGTAGCATTTGCGGACTATAAAGACACCAGACGGAGCTCTTAAGGATACCTTTTTATGCTATTTGGAGGACTGATTAATTGGAAGGCAACCTTACAAAGATTAGTAACTCGTTTAACTACCGAAGCGGAGCTTCTCTCCCTGTCTACGGCTGCTATTAAGATCATCTGGTGGCAGCGTTTCTTTAAGGCAATCAGCTTCAATTTAGAACGCGAATTTACCCTACTATGCGACAATATGCAGACGATACAACTCCTAAGATAGGATACACTAAAGCTTAACACTAAGCTACGACATATCAACGTACATTAGCACTGGCTTAGACAGAAAGTCCAAGATAAAAAGATTAACGTACAATGGGTCCCTACAGATAAGATACCTGCCGATGGTCTTACCAAGATCCTACCCCATTAAAGGCACGAGGCATGGATAAAGCAATTAGATTTAGTAGATATTTGACATTAAATTGCTACGTTATTAAACAAAGACTCTTAAGCATTACTCTATCTCTCTATCTTTATTTTCTATAGCTTTAACTACACCGTCAAATCTAGGGGTGTGTATAACAGTTTACCAATACTACGCTGAGACACAAGATCGTTGCCTGAGAGGCTCCGAGACAGGATCGACCCTACCCTTGTATGTCTCAGATACGGTTAAATATTGAGTCATAGACTACGGAGTTCCGGGTCTACTTTCATGTATTTAGTTCACTTGATTTCCATAGATTTACAATTAAGTCGTTCTTTCAATACCCACACTTGCACTGTTACACTTAACCCTAAGAAGCCATTACCCTATTACCTTAGAAAACACTCTTAGTAAGATCTTAGAAAGGGTAATAGTGGACTATATAGCAGATACGGCTAAGGAACACGCCTTATTACTATAAAGCTAAATAGGGGCAAAAAAGAACCGCTTAATACTATTAGCACTTACGCTACTACTGCTACTATTAAATCCGCATAGGCAATGTAAAGGGACTTTATAGTATTAATGCTTAGCCTAGATATTAGTGGTGCCTATAATAATATACCCTATAAGTGCCTTTTATATATCCTTAGGGCAAAGGGCTTCCTAGAATAGATTATATAATTTATTTAAGGGTTTATAGGCTAGAAAGAAATATTACTAGTTTTTAGCGAATACTAAAGCCCCCTAATTACAGTTGTAATAGGAATACTATAAGGATTACCCCTCTTACCTATACTCTTTCTCTTCTTTATAAGTAACCTACTTAACTCCTTTAAAGAACGGACGACCTAGGGGATAGGCTTTATTAATAACATAAACCTAATTATATATGGACTAATAGCTATAGAGAATTGCAGAATACTAGAGAGAGCCTATAATACCTATATAGAATAGGCAAGATAATATAGAGTCTAATTCTTACTAGAGAAATACCAGCTAATCTATTTTATAAGAAAATGCAACTAATCTATAGATCTCTAGTATATAATTTATATTTAAGGCTTTAGGGGTTAACCAGTTTAGGGCCTAAGGGTATTAGGAGTATAGGTAGATAGTAAGCTTTAGTAGAGCGTATATACAGCGCAAGCGGCCTATAAGGGCTAAGTATAGTATATTGCATTATCTAGGATTGTTAATTCTATATAGGGTCTATGCTTTTAGAGGTCACGCCTACTATATATAGCAGTTATCTAGCCAACTATAATATATAGATCCAGTATTTGGGTCATTAGAGAAACTAAAAAAGGCCCCCTTAAATTACTCCTTAAATTACTCTAAAAGGTCCAAATAGCCTGCCTTTAGAGCATAATAGGTAAGTATAAGCGTATGGCTATAGTACTGCTTAAGAAGGAAGCTAATATCCCCCCCCTATAACTATATATTAAAGCTGCTGTAATATAAAGGGTGTAAAATAAACGCAACTCTAATGTTATAAAGTATATTAAGATATACCTAAATAAACTATAGAGGGACCCTAGGGTGCCCTATAGGAGAATAAACTAATAACCCTAAAGTAGGGGAAATATATTAGAGAATTAGGTAAAGAAAGCAGAAGAAGAATAGTGCTATATTAGGGCCCAGGCCTATATAAAGGAGAAAGGAAGACGTGTAAGAGGCTAGTAAAGATAATAGCAAGAGAGAGAAAGGAGCTAAAGTAGATCATAAAAGAATGCTAGGAAACTATCTACTATAATATAATACTGGTTAGACCAACGCTGGAGAGGCGTATAGGAGTTAAAGGTATAGAGGCTAACTTAGGCAAGAGGAACCTAAGCTATAGCATAGTTAACGCTATAGGGGGTAAATACTTAAGGGCTCTAAGAAGGCCTAATAAAGGCAGAAAATATAATAGCAATACTCTTAAGAACAGGAATAATAGGACTAAAAGACTGGCTCTACTAGGTAGGTGTTTTAGTAGGTAGCCCAAAATATAAATATAGCTGGCCAAGATAGACACTAAAACACGTAATAGTAGTAGAATAAAGTTTATAATACTAGCGCGTCTATAGGCTTGTTACGGCAGCAGTAGTTCCTAAGGAGGTTAAAAAGTAAGGTAGTAGAGCACTATAGGCGACTTGTAGGCACTAATTAGGCGAGTCCTAAAAGGCGGGGAGATAGATTACAGGGTTTTCTTAAGTAGAGTTTTCTCCCTATATATATATATAAGGAGTAGTCCGCATGGGCCTAATAGGGATCCAAATCGGATATTAAGTAATAAATAATTATTATTATTATATACGTAGTTATAGATATATAGATAGAAGATTATCTATTTTATCTATTTACACCCCCTATATAACCTATATACTCTAGTTATTAAATTTATTATAATTTTTACCAATTTAAAAAAGGTGTTTAAATTAAGCTATTAGCTCTTACCTTTATTAATAATATAGCCTATATTATAAAGCTCCATTTTATATAATATTACTATTAGATATATAAGGATTGCCTTAGTATTAAAATAATTAAATTTAAGTAGAAGGCCTTTAGTATTTACCCTTAAATCCTTTATAAATACCCCTAATTATAATAAGCTAAAATAAGGCTTTAAGTAAGTTCCTAAGGTAAAATAAGTTTAATATAGCAAGATTAATACCTCCTTTACGATAAAATAACTATAGGATATATATAAAATAATGTAAAGCCCTAAAATATAGTATCTGCTTATAGGCACTTTTAAAAAACGTAAATAAGTAATTTAATTAAGTCCCTATATAAAATATAACATATATAAGCTAAATTTATAACTTATAATAATAGCTTAATATATTTTAAAGCCAAACCCCTAAAAATAGATTATAGTAGATCTAAATATAGAGTGTACTAATATAGATATAATTAAGAGTACTTGGGGTAAAATAGTAGAGTAAAAGGTATAAATTAAAGCTAAGAGGTAAAAAAAAGGTAAAATAGGTGGTATAGGCAGTAGAAAGAGTAAAAATATAAGACCCTAAAATTGTATAGTAAAGTGTTTAGATTTGGTGAGTATGTGGGTTTAAATTAGAGGCGCCGATTTTGGTAGGGGGTAAGACATTTAAATATGTTTACGGCTTAGCTGTAGGCGTAGCTATAGATATTCGCGAATATTAACAGAGGTTATTAGTATTATATACGGCTTAGTGACTAAGCGGGCGCTTGGCCGGGGCGTAAACAATGTGCGAGCGCATAGTATAGCTAGTATTTCGCTTAAATGCTAAGGGCTCTCTATAGCTTTGTTCACGACCAGCTTCTACCCCCCCTCTAGGGGAGCTGCGATTTTTGTACGCCATTTAATTTCGCTTGATCGCCACCAACTGTATATAGTAATTGTAGCGAACGCCTATGGCTGAACGCAAGGGCCATTTTGGTTGTCTGGGAGAACTGTCGACTCCTATTAGATAATCTGTATTCTCTAAGGCGTGGGACACGTGCACGAGTCACGTGTATAGGGCACGTGTATTGTAAATCTCTTCAGAGCCCTAGGGGCCCTAGGTTAAGACATCGACATTAATAAACAATTAAGTTAAGATTATTAATCAATCAACCCATTTAATTAATGAACCCCTCTACACAAACTTCGTAACAGTTATAAGCCTAGTCCGCCAACTTAAGAAGCTATTTAGCTATTACTCAATCATTTAAAGAAATTCTACCTTATCGTTAGACTCTAACACCTTATTGTTAAGACGCAGACTCTAACAGAAATCCTACCTTAATTATCACAAGACGAGTCTTTAATAAAATTCTATAAGATTCTATAAAATTCCACCTTAATCTAATGACAAGGACGATCCTGATAATAGGACGATCCTAATAACAAAATACTATCTTAATCCCTCCTTTGCCTATTAGTTAAATAACTCCACCAACATTAAGCTTGTTAACGACGATCATCCTTAATAAGTTAGAAGACTGGGAGTAATAGCTATAGCAACTCTAAGCCCTTATAGATCAGCGAATTTAGGCCCATGTTAACCCAGATGGTGCAGCACCTTAATAAGGTCTACTACAAGAACCAGCCTATCCAGAAGTTATAGATTTTAATAAGAATGCAACCTTGTATACACAGCTCTTAATAAATCAACAGAAAGTGTACAAGAATAGCAGACAATACTATAACTAGGACATAAAGTATTTCCTAAGACAGGAAGATTATCTTTAACAGATCCGCACCTAGATCACGTCTATAGTATTAATTTAGAAGAAGCTACTACTTAACCCTTCCTTAACAGTTAAAGAATGGCTATCTTGGCTAAAGGAGAACACAGAATCTACCTCATTGTTTGTTAGGAAGAAGGTATAATACTAGTACACGGAAGCCCTTAAGGGGTTTAAATAGTTGTTAAAATTAAACCAATAGCTAAATTAATGGGAACACGCAATATCCCTAGGAGAGAAGTACAAGATCCCTTAAATATCCAATAGTATTTGGCTTTAAGATTTGGCAGAAGTTATTTAACCTTTTAGCGACGCCTACTGTATAAAATATACTACCGAGTTAAATAACCCTTAGAAGTTAAGATTTTCTAAATACCACAGAGTAGTAAAGGAGCTGCAAGAAGGACTTAGAACACCCTTAAAAAAAGCCAATGCTACTATAAGAGGCAGTACCTTTAATGCAGACTTCGCAGAGTAAGCTACTAAGGATCACTCTAATACTACTAAAGGTTTACAAAAAGGAAAGGCCTTAGCATATAATAGACGCTTAAAGAGAGCTGGGACACTAGTGGATAAGGAGATGTCCTACGGGGAGCTAACACCTAAGTGCTTAACGTGCGGAATACAAGGACACTCCCTACAGGACTATTAGTGTTTATTTAAAGACAAGAGACCTATAGGAGTTATAATAGGAGATGCGCGTATTAATAGGGCACTAAAGAAGGTAGAAAAGAATAAGAATCTTACTAACCAAGTTATAAAGATTAGACTTAAAGAATAAGAAGACGAGACCTAATAACAATAGGATAAGAGCCAGGAAGTTAAGATTAAGGGAGAAGCTAATGCAATATTCCTAGAATTATATTATACTGGTTAAACCCATCTACTAAAGCTATTAACTATTCTTAACTTAGGAACCACTCTTTATATCTTTAATAACCTTTCTCGTTTTTATAATTTTAGGAAAGCTCTAAGACACAAATATATTACCACTGGCAGCTCAGAAGTGCCTATACTAGGCTACGGCGATGTTACTATCTAAATTACAAAACTAGACAAGAGTAAGGGAACCCTACGTCTTAAGGACGTTGCCTTTTATATAGACTTTAATACAAATCTAGTGTCATTCCGTCTGCTTTAAAAATAAGGGTTCTACTAGGATAATAAAGGAGATAATAATCTTCTAGTTTAGAAGGATGACACAATCCTATATTAAATAGAAGAATATTACAGATAATAGACTATCGAATACGTCTAACCAGGAAGTCGATTAGCGTTTAATATAAGCCGACTGCTACGCCGCCAACAGAAGCGCAAAGCATCGTCAAGAGACGCTCGTCCAGATTTAAAAGGTAATGCGTATCTATAGTATCTGCGTCTAGGTCATCCAGGACCTATAAGCCTTTATTATTTAGGTTTTAACGCCCTAGGAGTTAAGCTTCAAGGCCTAAAAACAACGGAATATTAACATTGCAGTCTTGCCAAAATTAAGCGTTAGGTCTTAAGAAGGTTCTTAAAACAGAATATTAATAAACCTTATCTTAACCTCTATATTAACTGGACTAACCTTAAGAAAGCACATACTAGATTTATATGAGTTATGTTTATCTATAATACCTTCTTAGGGAGAACCTTCCCATATTTTATAACAACGCATGGCAAAGAGAAGGAGACACTATAAGTGCTTAAAGATTTTATCTAATAGATTTGTCTAAGGCATAACCTTAAGGTTAACACTATTAGATTAGATAATAAGCTAGGGAGAAAGAGAACCCTTAAATGGCTACAGACCTAAGGGATTATATTTAAGCCTTTAGCGCCTTATACCTAAGCTCAAAATAGTACCACCAAACGCTTAGGGGGTGTAATTATTAAGAGAGCATATATAATAAGAATTGCTGCCAATCTACCACACGATCTATAGAAAGAGATAGTTAACTATACAGTCTACCTTTAAGATTAAACGCTATGGGAAAGTAATAGTTGGAAATCGCCCTATAAGAGGTTCTATACCATCCTAGCTAATAGGTTAAGAAATCCGCAACTAGCGCACCTAAAAGCCTACGGCTATAGGGCGTATGTAATGACGTTAGACGCCTAGCTAAAGAAGAAAAGGCTAAGCAAGCTAGATCCGCAAGCCCATATCGGCTACCTTATTAGCTATAACTCTACCAATATCTATAGGATCTGGATTCTATACAAAGGTATTATTATCTCTACTAGGGACGTTATCTTTAACAAGAAGATGTTCTTTAATAGCAAGTAAACGGACATCTTAAAGGACCTATACACTAAGTTAGACACGCTAATTAAGAAGATTTAACTCCCTAATACCTTAACCAAGAATAAGGTCCTTCTAGAAGACAATAAAGAAGTATTTAAACCGTTAATTTAAGAGAAAGATAATAATGTTAATAAGCCAGTTTAAACCTTTAATAAGTTAGCAGATCTTAAGCTTACAAGAGCTCTTAAAAATGCGTATTATACACCACCTCTAATAGAAGAAGATAAAGAATCTCTATATACCTTTTACATTGAGTATCCTATAAAGTTAGATGTATAAGGTACTAATTAGGACATTATTAGCCGAGTAGGAGACAGGTTTCACACTTAGGGGGTATTTAACAACTCTATTAAGGACTCATTTAAGGAAGCCTATAATAATAGGTTTAAAGACTTTATTACCAAAAGGATTACATTAGCCTATTACGGCACCTTCTTAGCAGGAAGGAAGTTCAACCTTAACAGTTAACTCAACAACAGTAAGCTAAAATCAGGCAGAATATACAATATCAGATTATATAGGAAGAACTTACCTCCGCCACCTTAGTTAATCTGCAACCTTAATATATATCCTCTTCGAGATTAGTTCTAAGAAGCTTAACAAGCTTACCTCTAATCCTATTATTAAATAAGGTTGTTTTAAGAAACAGATAAGAAGCACATAAAGGGACAGCAGGTTCTTAGCTTAATATAGGTGTTCGTCTACAAGACGGATAAGTATAGATTTCTCTAGAAATATAAGGCACGATTAGTAGTCTACGGAAATCAATAGGCCCCAAAAGACCTACCTACAAGAGCTACTACATTAGCTAGTATAACCTTCCGAACACTTATAGCAATTACCGCAAAATTCAACCTAGAGACGACACAGATAGATGCAGTTAATACGTTTATCTATTATAATCTTAATAAGGTTGTCTATATAAAGCTACTGTCAGGGTTCAACAAAGGAAAAACAGACAAAGTACTGCGCTTAAGAAAAGCCCTATATGGACTATAATAATCACCACTATTATAGCAGAAGAATCTCACAAGCTTATTAAACAAATTGGGTTTTAAAGAGGTACCTTAGGAGCCATATATTATGCTAAAAGGTAGAATAGTTATCTTCTTCTATATTAACGATATTATCTTTTACTACTAAAAGACAGATAAAAAGAAAGCTTAAGAAGCAATCAAGGAGCTAAGCAAGGAATACTAGATAAGTACCCTTAGTAAGCTAAAATGGTTCCTAGGAATCCACGTACTATATAATCATAGCTAGAGGCTTCTATGGCTATCCTAGGAAGCCTATATTGAGAAGATAGCTAACCAGTATAAGATAGATCTTAGAGGGCGTCTTTTAGACACTCCTATAGCAGAATCGGAACTCCTCCCTACTAATTACCAATTAATCTGTCTAACGCGTCCGTCCCCTAATACAGACCTATTAGTCCGCCCTATATCCCTACCAGCCTCTACAATGCTATATTAGAGAAAATTGGGTTTAGTACTCTATGCAGCCACTATAACACATCTGGATATTATGTTTATAGTATTAAGGCTAGTAAGATTCAATTAGGACCTAAGCTAAGAGTATTATTAAGCGGTAGATAGAGTTATCCAATACCTATATAGCACGAGAAGCAGAGCAATCTGCTATAGAGAAGATAAGAAAGGAATAAACAGTAGAGGGAGAGATAAAGGAATATATAACAAAGGACAAGACAATAAAAGAGACGGTAGAGGTAAAGCGCAATTATTTATCTATACCAGCGATGTATTATTTGCGGACAACTCCGTCAACAGAAAGAGCTTGTAAGGATACATTATAAAGCTATTTAGGGGGCCGATTGCCTGGAAAGCAAATAAGCAGGGTATAGTTATAACGTTAAGTATAGAAGCCAAGTTATTAGCCCTATTATAAACAGTAAAGGAAGCTATCTTTACCAGTAGGCTATTTAAAGTAATAACGTTACGCCTAAACAAGCCCTTAATTATTAAATGTAACAACACCTAGACGCTTTAACTAATTATAGAAGACATAGTAAAGCTAATTATAAAGCTCTAATATGTTAACATCTATTAACACTAGCTATGTTAGGAATACGCAATAAGACAAGTATAATTTTAATAAACAGTAATAAAGGAAATAATTGCTAATAGACTTACAAAGGCCCTACCTAAGCAGAGGTTTTAAAGTTTCATTAATATAATCAGGATAGTGGATATCAAGGAGCAGCTGGATAAGGAGAAGCAACTAGAGAACCTAAGGGACGGTATTAGAGCAAGATAAAAGGATTTAGATAAGATTACGGTTCAATTAACTTATTAACGGACACGAGAAGGTAGCTAGCTTTAACCTTAAAGAGCTTAAAGCTAAGGGGGTGTGTTAGATAATCTGTATTCTCTAAGGCGTGGGACACGTGCACGAGTTACGTACACGGGGCACGTGTATTGTAAATCTCTTCAGAGCCCCAGGGGCCCTAGGTCAAGACATCAACATCAATAAATAATTAAGTTAAGATCATTAATCAATTAACCCATTTAATTAATGAACCCCTCTACACGAACTTCGTGACAACTTCTCCCTTTCAACGACTTGTTGAAGTTTCTTTCCTTCCCCTTTTGCCTACGCCTACGCCTACGTTGTGGACTTATAACAGCTGCCAAAACGCGAATATAGCGCTCAAATTTGTTATTATCGTAGGGGTGGAAACCTCACGATATTTGATAAAGATGACGATAGTTACTGTGGAGCGTAAACAGCTTATAGTTGGTGGCGATCAAGCGAAATTAAATGGCGTATAAAATCGCAGCTCCCCTGGAGGGGGGTGGAAGCTGGTCGTGAACAAAGCTGTACAAGTAGATCTGTCGACGCGATTGGCAATTGTAGAGCTAGTTGTAGAGTTAATTGGCCGACCGCCGCGACGCTCTATAATTGTAGGCTCTTGGATATGAAGCAGAGGTGTTAATTTAGGTCCCATTGGGCGCGGGCGTGGGCGTGGGCGCGGGTGTAGGCGCGGAGGTAGGTTAAAACTTTGGTGATGCGGCAGAATAATTGGCCGCCTAGGAATGCAGCTTATTGATTAGTTACCTCAGCAAGCTCAGATGTGATTCTGTTGGTGCGGATTTTCAATCGGTCCGCAAGCTGACTAACTATATTTGTGCGAAACCACCAGAATCACGTCTAAGGGACATTTTTAAAGTTTCTTAGTATTCCAACGAAATCCGCGTTACAGAGGTTGCGGATATTAAAATAACTTAACACTAGTATTTTTTACTATTCCCTAAAGTTGATTAATTATATAACAGAACATAGGCTTTTAGAATATATTATTTTTATTACTTAGGTATTTTTAGGTCTTAAGATTAATTTTATTAAAAAAAAACGCGTTATTAGTAATTCTGTGACTATATATAACTTTATTAAATGCTAGCTAATATATATTAAACCCATATAGATCTGTAATAGCCACCTTAAACAACCCATTATAGCCTAGCGGATATATAGCGTTAGCGTTGTAGTGTGTAATACCTACTGAAACCTTATTACGCGCCAACTACTAAGTTATGGATATCTAGGCAAATCTACTATATGCCAGCACTAAAACCTACTAGGTAAAGAGGGAGGAAGTTAAATAAGGTGCTAGAACAGCCGCGGCTATATTAGGTATTGGATAATTAGACTTAGAGGAGTTATAGAACGGACTAAAAGCAATAGCTATGGGACCTTTAAGATTAGCTTTTTACGTTTTGTAGAGAGAGTAAGGCCTAGCAGCTAAGCAAGGTTAATAAGGCTATTGCTTTTTTATATCTATATTGCGGATATACAGAGCAGCTTAAAGCCCTTAAGTAGCTACTATTTAAGGAAAAAGATATAATACTTATTGTAAGAACCTTATTTGGCAAGAGTATAATAATATAAGCGATGCTATATCTTCTTCGGGCCTTAGTGGTAATTATTATCTTGCTACTTAATGTAATTAGTGCGGAGTAGAAAGTAAAGATTAAGGAGCTTCCTAGAATAAGGCTAGTTTATATATACGCTAAGATAATATCTATACGTCTTTTATGGGAAATCCGCACTGGAGTATATACCTATATTTTAATATCGCTAGAACTGTTAGTTGGTAAAAGGTTCTATAAGACTCTTACCAACCCCACCTTTCGCGCGTATATTGGCTTAGTAGTAATTAATAAGGTATATCTTATAGCTAATTAGGGGGGTTTATTCCAGAATTTATATACACAGCTATAGAAAGTACGGTTATTATTAGGGCGGAAGCCTTAGTTTGCTTATACTATAATACTTAATAATATAATGTTTAAGATTGTTTAAGAGTTGGCGGGCTTTTAAAATAATATTAATATAGTACAGATATTAATTAACCAGCCAGATCCATTAATTATTAATAATAATTCATTGCTTAACGTCTAATTTGGATCCCTATTAGGCCCACGCGGACTACTCCTTATATACATATAGGGAGAAAACTCTATATGAGAAGAACCCGTAATCTATCTCCCCGCCTTTTGGGACTCGCCTACATAGCGCCTACAAGGCGCCTGCAAGTCACCTATAGTGCTCTACTACCTTACTTTTTAACCTCCTTAGGAACCACTGCTGCCGTAACAAGCCTACGGACGCGCTAGTATTGTGAACTTAACTCTACTACTATAGAGTTATTAGGGGGCGCCTGGTGCTTGCCCCTTTGCCTTCTATTACTATTTCCTTTGCGGCCCAGAACTAGTCTAGTATATTTTGGCTAATAAGCCACTAGGTAACCGCCTTAAGACCTTTTTGTGTTAAGAGTAGTATATTATAGTTCTCTGTGCTAGCTACTAAGAGTATTGCTTTTTAGTTAATGTGTAAGGGGCATAATAGTATTATATATTTTGGTGTCTGTCTTGGCCAGCTATATTTATATTTTAGGCTACTTACTAGGACACCTACCTAGTAGAGCTAATCTTTTAGTCCTATTATTCCTATTCTTAAAAGAGTTGCTATTATATTTTCTGCCTTTATTAGGCCTTCTTAGAGCCCTTAGGTATTTACTCCCTATAGTATTAACTATGCTACGGCCTGGGTTCCTTTTATCTAAGACAGCCTTTATACCTTTAACTCCTATACGCCTCTCTAGTGTTAGCCTAGCCAGTATTATATTATAGTAGATAGTTTCCCTATACTCTTTTATGCTCTACTTTAGCCCCTTTTTCTCTCTTACTATTATTTTTGCTAGTCTCTTATACGTCTCCCTTCCTCCTCTATATAGGCCTGGGCCCTAATATAGTACCATTCTTCTTCTGCTTTTTCCACCTGTTTCTCTAATATATCTTCTCTACTTTAGGGTTGTTAGTTGGCTCTCCTATAGGGCACCTTAGGGTCCCTCCATAGTTTATTTAGGCGTAACTTAATATACTTTATAACACTAAAGTTACGCTCCTTTTATACCCTTTATATTACAGCGGCTTTAATATATAATTATAGGGGGGGAATATTAACTTCCTTCTTAAGTAGTACTGTGGCCGTTCGCTTATACCCGCCTGTTATACTCCAGAGGCAGGCTATTTAGACCTTTTGGAGTAGTTTAAGGAGTAATTTAGGGGGGCCTTTCTCGGTTTCTTCTATAGCCTAAATACTAGATCTATACGTTATGGTTGGCCGGATAACTACTATGTATAGTAGGCGTGACCTCTAGAAGTATGGACCCTATATAGAATTAACGATTTTAGATATTACGATGTACTACGCTTGGCCCTTATAGGCCGCTTATAACGTGTGTATGCTTCACCAGAGCTTACTATCTACCTATACTCCTAATACCCTTAGGCCTTAACCTGGTTGGCCCCTAAAGCCTTAAATATAGATTATATGCTAAAGTTCTATAAGTTAGTTGCGTTTTCTTATAAAATAGATTAACTAGTATTTCTCTGGTAAGAATTAGACTCTATATTATCTTGCCTATTCTATATAGGTGTTATAGGCTTTCTTTAGTGTTCTGTAGTTCTCTATGGCTATTAGCCTATATATAATTAGGTTTATATTATTAATAAAGCCTATTCCCTGGGTTGCCCCTTCCTTAAAGGACTTAAGTAGGTTACTTATAAAGAAAAGGAAGAGTATAGGCGAGAGGGGTAATCCTTATAGTATTTCTGTTATAACTGTAATAGGGGGGCTCTAGTATCCGCTAAAGACTAGTAATGTTTCTTTCTGGCCTATATACCCTTAAATAAATTGTATAATCTATTCTGGGAAGCCCTTTACCCTAAGGAAGTATAGGAGGCTCTTATAGGGTATGTTGTTATAGGCACTACTAATATCTAGGCTAAGCATTAATACTATCCCTTCGTGTGGCATTTGACACTTTTCGTATTGGGCGCTTTGGGCGCTTCTGCTTGGGTTAGCATGCTGCAGGCATCCTAGCTAGCGTGATTTTATTAGCAAGCCCCACCAAAACACCTCAATATTGCGATGCCGACGAAATGCTGCCCGAGGCCACCACTACAAAAACACTAAATATATTTTTTTGAGGAAGTTGGGCAAGAAGCCGTGATATATAACGTCATGGCCATACGTTCCTCTCCTTCCTCCATTAACTAGCTGCTAATTATGTAGGAAAAGCCTTTATTAGAGTCCTCCCCCGAATCCTCCCCACCTATACGCTTTATACGCGTTCTTGACGTTAATAAGGATAAACCAGTAGAGGATCAGCTTAAGGTTATAAGGGAGGACGTGTTGTATACGTCAAATGAGGTGGATCAGATGCTATAGGTAATGGAACGGTTCAATCAGCGATTGTTTAGTATAGAGGCGCGTTTAAAGGCAGTAGAGGAGGGCTTAAGGATAGACGCTGTAGTAAAAGCTTAATTAGCTCTAGAGTCTCAATATTAGAGGCGTAAGGAAGTAGAGGATTAAAAATAGTCACCTAATCGTTGCCTACTAAATGAAAGTCGTCAAAGCACTGTAGGTATAGAGGAAGCCTACAAACCTCGCATTCGTATACTGTTCGCCTTGTCTTTACTGTGAGCTTTCTTGTGTACTTCCATCTACATATCTAGCACGTTGGTAAGCTCTTGTAGCCTTAATTCTTCGTATAGCACTTAATATAGCGGTGAGTTCGCGTTTTACACCATCAAATTATAGGTAGTGGGGTTTTGGCAGTGACGTAGGTGCTTTTTTAATTTGTTTTAATATTTTTATGACTAGGCCTAGTACCAGGTTTATATTACCCATGATTTGGTGATATTAAACGAAGAAGACGCTCAGTATCTTCCTTATTTATGCCTATCTGCCGACTGCCTATAATAATAAGGTTCCATGCCAATCGTATACAGAAGCGGCGATGGGTTTAAAGGAAGGGCTTACTTAATATTTGGAAGATCTTCTTGCTAATAATATAGGCGTTAATTATGGCCGCATTAAGCGCCTAGAAGAATAAGGGCATCTAGGTGCGCACAGTGGTAATCTAGGTAGTATAGTAGCTTTAAAGTTGATCATAGATATTAACACCGCCCATCCAGTTATTGTAGTCGATAGAGAGCCTAGGAAGCATTAACTTCTTAATTAAATTATCGCCCTAAATGTTAGCTACCAGCTTCTTAAGAAAGGAACTATATGCTTGCGGCCGGCGCTGATTAACTTTATTAACATCCTTATTGCCGCATGAGTGAGCTGTCATCAAAAACCGTACTAAATTCTTATCCTGCCATATAATTAAAAGCACTGAATTAGCTGCGCCAACGACTATTCCTGTAATAAAGTTGAACGGCAGCCTTGCCTTCCTTTTATTGGCC
>Ga0307507_10005429_pt1 | contig 20957 bp, 3 predicted proteins | sample 7_EM_MG_FD_207223 | JGI IMG/M metagenome (GOLD analysis project Ga0307507, IMG submission 207223) | Populus trichocarpa ectomycorrhiza microbial communities from riparian zone in the Pacific Northwest, United States - 7_EM | ecosystem: Host-associated > Plants > Roots > Unclassified | place... | reverse complement strand
CCCATTTTATTTTCCGTTTTATCCCCCCCCCCCCCCCCCCCCCACAAGTTATATAGGCCTTATATTTACAATATAGACACTTTTCTTCGATCTCTATATATAGACTATCTCTATAGTTATACTGGCTCCGCAATTAGGATAAGCTTAGCAATTAAAATGGCTGAACTTATATAATACCATTCTCTATTCCCTGTGTTTAAACAATGCACGCATACAGTATGGCCGTATAGATAACAATTATTTATAGGTTAATCCGCGCTTTTATACTAACACTATATTCTTTATTAGGAAAGACTATATCTAGCGTAAAATTTCTTATATAGGACCAAGTTTGTATAGGTGCTAATTAAGCTAGTATTAATTAAGCTGGTGCTAATTATGCTAGTGCTAATTATGCTGGTGCTAATTATGCTAGTGCTAATTATGCTGGTGCTAATTATGCTAGTACTAATTGTGCTAGTACTAATTATACTAGCGCTAGTTATACTAGTGCCGACGCTATTTCTATAAATATATTACGGAAGTGATTATTTTAATACGGATTTGACCTATCTCCGTATTTATACTAATCCATTAATTATTGCGGCGTAAAAATATAGTGGGCAGACTTATATTATAGCACATTTTATTTATCTTATATATGGCCAAGATAGCTTAGGTATAAAGAATAATAGTAAGCAGTATGTCAAGCAGTATGGGGCACAAAGATTAATAGTAAGGAGTGCGGCTAAAGTTATATTCTATTTTAGCTAAGATCCCAGGCGCAGCTACTAGTCCGATAATGCCTTTTATAATGCCTTATATAATACCCTAGCTCAGCCCTAAAGCTTCTCGCATAAACAATATAAAAAGCGCCTTACGTATTTAGATTGAAATTCTAGAATTAATTAAGAATCCTCAATACAATTACACTTGCTGTCTTATGCTATAATGGAATTAGAAACACTAAAAATACTTATAGTTCCAGTTTCGTTTCTCTTAAATTCCACCTATAATTAACAAATTAGCACCTTGCGCAGTTTAGATATTAATAACAGTAATAGTTCTCCCTCTTTATCTAACAGTTATATTTATACTATACCTGCTATTAGACCATGTAAGACCATGCAATACTATTATAAAGGGTGCCCATACACATTCCCATCCCTGTTCCTCTATATATTCCTATAACTATTCCTTTACCCCACCATCTAATTTATCTTTGGCTGATTTAAAACTTATATTATCTATTACTTCCTTAGCAGATCCAGAACCAAGATTAGGCTTTTCTTTAGTGCGGTTAAGTTGCGTAAAGGTTTTATTAGGCTTTCCTTTAATTTAGTTATATTATATAGGATCTTTTTCTCGCCTAACAAGCATTTCTTTAATATGGCTAAGTTGCGTTAAGACCTTCTCTATACTAAAAAATTCTTTACTAAAGATATGAAAAGGCTAAAAGCCTAAATTTTATATAGTAGGCAGGGCAGGAAACAGAAGTCTTAGTATATACTATAAGTTTAGCGCACCTATGCCACTAGCCCACTAATATAGAATTGTCACTATCTACAAGGTGTATATACTAGCTTTCTATTTCTTTTAGCTCCCATCCCCACCTCTATCCGTTACTTTTTACCGCTAATCTATATTATATGGTACAGCCCACATTAACTAAGTAACTTAGTATAGCTTCCCCTTTTTATTACCTTTCCTTTTTCTAGGATAATAATCTTATCGGCGTCCTTAATTATATTAGGACAATAAGCAATAATTAAAGTTATTCGACATTCTACTTAACTTTTAAGTAATTTATAAATTAGCACCTCCGTTAGATTATCTATAGTAAATATGGCTTTATCAAGAAGCAGAATTTTTAGATTTTTAAAAATGGCCCTCGCGATAGCAATACATTGACGCTTACCGTCCAATAGCTTAACACCTTCTTCCCCAACCTTGGTGTTGTATTGGGTTTTATAACGTATTATCCAGTTATATATATAAGCGGCTTTATAGGCTTCCTCAATTTTATTAGCCTTAGCGTTAAGCCCATACGCCACAATTTCCTTAATTAATATATTTGGTAAGTCAAGGCTTTAGGGTATAATTACAATATTATCTTATAGGCTACTCAACATAATATTGTGGGAGGGTACGGTGTCTCTCAGATAGGAAAGTCACGGTACTGTCTGTCAGTCTATCAGTTAGTCGGTTGGTCGGTCGGTCGTAATCAATCAGTAGAAAGCAGTCAGTAAGAAAAAAAGAAAAGAATATATTTCCTGTAACTGGTAGGGTCGTGATAATCAAGAAGGAGGGAAGCCGAAGGCTCCATAAATACAGGAAAATGCCAAGACAGTAGGCGACGTCCAATCTACACCACCACAATATTACGGGTATTTTGGCCGTTAATTTTAATGTCCCCTTTATTAGGGTCAATAAACCGCTATAAGAGCTTAAAGACTATAGACTTGCCGCTCCCGCTTTGTCTAATAAGTATAATAGTCTTTCCGCCCTTAATTGTAAAACTAATCTTATTTACCGCCAGCCGGTCGCCATCCGCGTAGGAAAATAAGATATTAGTAAATTTAACGCGCCCAGTGGTAACCTTAAGGCGTATTACTCCTTCTTTATTAATAATAGATAGCCTAGTTTAAAGAAGTTTAGAAAAACATTCTCCTACACTAAGGCAATCCATAAGAATATTATATAATCTTATATAAAAGTTTATAAATTTAAATATGCTTAGCTAGGATTTAATTAGAATATATAAGCTACCTAGAGGTGCAAGACTCTCTATAATATAAAGAACCACAAGCTATATCGCGGTCACTAGGCCAATTATTTTCATTCTATACTCCGCCAAACTGGCAAATAAGCGCAGCTAAGATATTTGTTGTATTAGCTTAATAAAGTCCAATAATATAGAGAAAAGTTGGCGGTTCTTATAATCTTAACAGTTAGCTAAAATTACCAGCTCCCAATATTTTATTACATTGTATTTAATCCAGCTTTCCCTATATTAAATTGTAGTGTAATCTTAACGCATCTAAAAAAGCTTTAGATTTTTAGTAAGTTCAGCCTAGATTTGTAAGACGACTACGGCTATTATAATAAGTCTAATATATCTATTAATAAAGTATAACAGATAGACTGCGATAATAATAATATTAATTATAGAAGGCATTATGTCAAATAATAGGTAATCCACAAGATTAACAAATCGTTTTTCTAGGTTTATAACCTCCATAACTTCTATAGAGCTTTTATTGTTATGGAAGTCCATTAATAGTTCCATAACGTATCTAAGGGCGCCCTCTTTAATATTGCGCTTCAAAGACGCTATAACCTATATCTTTACTAGCGGCATAGGCAGTACTATAAGAGAGTAAAGTAGCGACCCTATATAGAACCAAAGTTCTTAAACGGGTAAGGGACCTTTAGAAATCGGTTAGTAAATGCCATTGAAAAATGATACGAATATACACACCAAAAGGTTTAAGAGCAGTTAGAAGTGCACCTACTAATATTAATAGTAAAATTACCAGTGGCCCCTTTAAGACTTATATAATACCCACTATATAAATCAAAAACTATATTTCTGGGCCCCTTAGCTATAGGTAAGGTATAATTACCAAGAGATCTTCTATATAATCCCCCTAGCTTTTAGTATTACTAGCTTAAGTCTATTCTATAAGTAGCGGCTTAGCTTTAGTAAGCCAAGGTATTCTATATAGGATAGAGAGCCTAGCTACTAGAAATATCTATAAAACTAGTATTATAAGACGCCAAACTCTATATACATTGGTCGTTAATTAATTAATAGCAAGGAGGATTAAATAGGTGGCTTTAAGGGTATAGGAGGTTAGGAAAAAACTAAAATAATAATTCCTTTTCCAAGGTAGCCGAACTATTTCAAGATATAAAAGTATCTAAATGCTACTCCATATAAGTATTAGAACTTCTAGAAAGATCTAAATATCTAGTTAGTATAGGGTATATTCTATATAGGGCAGGTTTATATATATATATATAGTTATATTCTATATTAGCGCTAAAAGAGCCTAGATACTTATACTCTTCTACTTTTTATCCTAAGGCACGACTTAGCCTTAAGATAATTTGTTTTCTAAGTTAATTAAGGGCAAGATGCTTTATAGCGTCTAAGTATAATTTATAGAATGGGTATAATTTAAGGATTAGGAGGAACTATAGCGGACCTTTTTAAATGGGTAAGTTTGGCAGTTCTTTTAAATATATCCCTTTTTACTATATCTAAAACATTCTCTATTTATGGCTTAAGTTCTTTATTTATTGGTTTCTAAGGGTGGATAGGATTAAATAACGTTAAGGTCTATAGGGTCATATATAAGGCTTTTGGGTTTTAAAGAAGCATCGCGCTTTAGGGTATATAATAGTTTTATAAAGTTTTAAACGCGAGGTATAGTTGGCTTTAAAGAACGAGTTTGTTTATTATATTAAAGGTCCTTATTAATTTATTAATATATTATAGCAAATTCGGACAGGTCCTTTAGCAGTTTCCTACCTACTAACTAGGCTCTAATCTTATTCAAAATAGTTTATTAAAAAGTAGCAACTCTAGCGGCTTTATTCCAATTTAGCTTACTAATAAGGCCTAAAATTTTCAAAAGGAAGCTAGTAAAGTCTTGGTTCTAGTATTATAGGTTTTTAAGTTTAGTAATAGCTGTATATTTACGGCTAGTGTTATTATATATTTATTCTAATAGGGAGACAAAGGGTTTAAAAATAATAAAAGTGCTATTACAGAAGAATATATCTATGGTTTATATAGCGTCCTTACTTAAACAAGATATTCTATAGCTAACCTTGCTAGCTTTAATAAGGTATTAGTTATAGTTTATTAAAAGTTTAAGATGGAGCTTAGTTATAAAGGGACGTAGGTTATTTTAATTTCTATTAAATATTAGAGGATTAGGGAGCTTTTTAGATTTTATAATAGGCACTAGGTTTATTACATATATAGGTTAAGCTACTACTACTAGTTTAGTGTTCGCATTTAACGGGCGAGGTTTAGATACGGTTATTTAAATTTTATTTAGAGGTATTGCTATTAGGGTCTCTAATATAAGTGCTTTAATATTACAGAGTTCTTTGCGGAGTACTTCTATTAATCGCTAATACTAGGCTTCTAGTGCAGCCTACTATTAAGCTAAGACATCTGTAAAGAACTGTTGCATTATAGTTAACTGTTCCCTAACTAGGGATATAATACTTATAGTTATTAAAAGGGATTTAGGTTCGTTTGCTATTTTAATAGTAGTTGTTTTAACGTAACGTAATATAAGGGCGCAAAGAAGCTTTAGGGAAGATTTTATATCCTAGACCTAGGGTCCTATAATATAATCCTTGGCCGAAAATAGATATCCTACTTTAATATTTAGCTAAACATTTAATAAAGATAGTTTATTTAGCTAAGGGATAGACCAAAACTACCTTTCTTTATTAGAGAAATTTGGACTAATTATAAGATACTAGCCGTAAAGGCTAACCCTATTTATTAGTAGGATGTTAGGGACCGTAACCTAGCCTTTACCTAAGAAAATGCCCGCCGCAAAGCTGGTAAAAACTCTATATTAATAAAAATACTCCCCTAAAGTACTACAGTTAAAGAGGACTCTACTTATAGAAGTGGAATAAATAGTAAAATAGACGACTTTTAAATTACGGAGATCTAACTAATGTAGAAGAAGACGTACTAATAGAATATAAAGGATAACCTTTAGAAGATATAATAAGAGCTAAAGGGAATAAAGACAACGCTGATGCGCTAAAGGCCCCTAAGACTAAAGACATCCCTACTATTATACAATCCCCCTATAGTAGATATTGCGGTAATTAGTGCTATAGGTTTCCACTTTAATATATATTAAAAAGGACAATAAGGTCTTTATAACTAGCTTATATAAAATTGACCAGATTATTAATAAGAAGGAAAAAGGGCTAGTAGAGGAAACTAATAAGGAGCTAGTTAAGCACCTCCTCCTTACTTACCTCTTAAACCATAAAGACGCGTTCTTAAAAGCAGCTTTGGATATACTACCCCCCTACTAAACCTATAACTATAGGATTTAATTAGAAGCCGATAACTCTTTAGGCTATAGCCCCTTTTATTAGTAAACTATTAGAAACTAAATACTATTACTTAAAGAAACTATTACCCTCTTCCCCTAATTAATAAGATTCTTATATATCTGAGTTAAGCTAAAATCTTTACTAAGCTTAATATCCGCCAAGATTTCCACTAAATTAGGATAGACCCTATATTAGGAAATCTAACGACGTTTTATACCTATTAAGGTTTTTATAAATATAAAAAAATTCCTTTTAGACTAATAAATAGGCCAGCTACGTACTAATAGTATATAAATAATATTCTTTTTAATTACCTTAATAAATTCTGTATAGTATACCTAGACAACATTTATATATACTTAGATAATAAACTTAAGCACCAAGTTTACGTTAAGAAGGTTTTAGAGAGGCTATAAAATATAGGCCTATAAGTTAATATTAAGAAATGTAAATTCGGAGTAAAACGCATAAAAGGAATTAAAGTTAGCTATAAGAAGGTTAAGGCAATCTATAACTAAAAAACCCCTTATACTATAAAGGGAATTTAGTCCTTTCTTAGCTTTTATAATTTCTACTATTAGTTTATCTATAATTATGGGGTTGTGGGTAAGTCTTTTATATAACTAACTAGGAATAATACGCCTTTTATTTTTAATAATAACTATATTAAAGCCTCTGAGGAGTTAAAGAACCAGCTTATCTCCTCCCTAATTTTCCGTTACTATAACCTAGACCTAGAATTAATACTAGAAACGGATATATCCAACAGAGTAGTAGTGGAGGTTCTCTTATAGCTATACTTAGATAGCAAGTAGTACCCTATTACGTTCTTCTTAAAGATAATAGCCGTAGCTAAGTATAACTATAAGGTATATAATAAGGAAATGCTGGCTATTATATAATTATTATTTTAGTAGTATATAAAGCTTAAAAGCACGGACTCTTAGATTAAGGTCTATACTAATTATAAAGCTCTTAAGTATTTTATAATAATAAAGCAGCTTACTAGTTAATAGGCCTAGTAGGCTAAAATACTCTTCTAATTCTTCTTTACGATTATATACTATTCTAATAAATAAAATTCTAGGGCTAATATCCTAACCTAGAGAGAATAGGATATAAAGCTACAAGATAAGCTAAAGGCTTAGCACTAAACATGTGCCCTCCTCCGTCCTAAACAGCTTAACCTATATATCCTTAAAAAATTAAGCTCTAAATGGATTAAGCTAGTACTATTAGAAGGAGAAATCCTAGATAAGCTAATAGGACTAATTAATTGCATCCTAATTACTAACTGCATAGCTAAATCTCTAAAAGCCCTCCATAACTAAGCTATGGAAGGTAACCCTGATTTAGAGATAGAAGATGGACTGCTCTTATATAAAAACCGGCTTATAGTCCTAGATATTAATAACCTATAAATAGAGCTAATCTATAAAGTCCACTATTAAGTCTTTATACCACACCCTAGCTAAGATAAAACCCACTAACTACTAACGCCTTATTACTATTAGCAAGGACTCCTATCCAATATAAAACTATTTATTAGAAACTATTATGCTTATAAACATATAAATACCCCTAATAATTAAACTCTTAGATAGCTATAATCACTACTAATTCCTAAACGCCCTTAGCAATATATTATAATAGACTTTAAGTTATTCCTAAAGGACAAACACAGCTATAATATGGCCTTTATAGTAGTTAACTAACTAACTAAGTAAGCTATTTCCCTTCCTTGCTTTAAGACTATAACTATAAAGGATATAGCCTATATATATACTAATAACATCTACTAGATCTATGGCACTTCTAAGTTAATTATCTCTAACTATAGACCCTAATATATATTAGACTTCTAAAACAAATTCTGCCGTATTCTTAAAATTTAGATTAAGCTCTCTACTATATTCTACCCTTAAACTAACGGCTAGACCAAGATTATAAACTAGTACCTTAACTAGCGACTTCGTTCCTTTATTAACCACTACTAGGACAACTAGTTAGAACTATTGCCTATAATGGACTACGCATAGCTTACGCTCCCTTATAATAGTATAGAAATGTTACTATTTAAGTTACTCTATGGATATAAGCTATAGACATCCTTTAATTAGGATAGACCTATAGGACCTATAACGGCCCACAAACGCCTTAGCTATAAAAAGGCCTAGATATTTACTAAAAGAATATATAGAGCCTAGGAAACTGCCTAAATAATTATAAAAAGGTTATAGAAGAAGAAAGAGGCTAATATAAACTAATATTGCCGTAAAGTAGACTTCTAAGTAGGAGATAGGTATAGGTATTAATAAAAAACTAAAAAGCTTAAAGGCTAAGCTATAAACTAGACCATTAAATAGCTAGCCCCTATAAGATCCTTAAGAAGGTAGGGCACTCTTTTAGGGCTAAGCTACTAAAGTTAATAAAGATCCACCCTATCTTTTCTTTAGACCAACTATAGAAGGCTGCGGACAACCTATTGCCTAAATAGTATAACAATCCCCCGCTGCTAATTCTAATTATAAAGGACAAGGAATAGGAAGTTAAAGAGATCTTAGTAGTTAAGAAGAACCATAGTACCTTAAAATACTATATAAGCTAGGTAGGTTATAATAAAGATCTAGAATAGTACCCCATATCTAATTTTAAGTACTCTCCCTATAAGCTATAAGATTTCTACCTAGCCTACCTAGACCTCCCTAAACTACTATATAAACTAGATAGCTGGATTAAATACTAGGAAGAGGAGTTAGATAATTATAAAGAACTTAGACAAAGCCTAATAGTAGGCTTTTTTAGGAGAAGAGGGTAATATAATAGTGCTAAAGCGCGTTACCTATGTTATGGGATACCTTATATATGTCTACCTGTTTTTACTAATATAGTAAGAAGAGACCGACCGCGAAATAGCAATCTAATAGCAATCTACGGCAATCTAATAGCAATCTACGGCAATCTAATGGCAATCTAACGGCAATTTGCTGTATTCTGCCATCTTCTACCAAGTCTATTAAATTCTACTAAGTTCCGCTAGGACCGCTACTTATATTCTATTCTACTCTGTATATATATTAACTAAGTAACCAAATTTACAATATATATCCTTTCTCCCCGTTTTCTTACCTTCTCTCCTTATATAATGTATTAACTTTATTACGCAGTTTATATATATAGCTTAATAATATCTACTTCGTTATATATTATTACCGCTTATACTTACTCTATAATACTACGTTATATTAACCTTATATACTATTATCTAAAATATAAAATAACCCTAAAGCCCCTATAATAGCCACTACCATTATATCTATACTTTAAAAACAATTAGTAGAGATATAGAAGTCCTTTATAAACACCCTTATATAGAACTAAGTTACTTTAACTTAATAATAAGCCGAATAAGAAGTATAATACTAGTAAATAATTAAGGACCTTTAAGAAGAAGTCTATACCCTTAAGATACATATACTAAGGCCCTAAGACTAAACGCCTTTTTTAAAGATAAATATGTAGGATAAGAGTCCTAAACCTATAGTAGCTGTTTACCCTAAACTAACTACTGCACTGTAATAATCTAAATAACTACTAAACCCTTTAATATTTACTAATAAATAATAAAAACTCTAATTATTTCTAAGCTAGCTTAAAAATAAGCTAACTAGTAATACTAACCGCTACTTAACTAAAGCTAACTAACTCTACTATGCCCTAAGTTAACTAGAAGAAGATATAGCTAACCTTATTAAACCCTTTAACTAAACTTAGTATAAAGCCTAATTATACTTCTTAAAGCTATATATAGTAACCTAAATTACTAAGCTACCACTTAAAGAAAAATAAACTATATAGCTTAAGAAATAAAAGCCTTCCTAGTATACTTTTGTAAATTTAACCATTATATAAAAAAAAATAAGCTAGAACGACTCTGCACTTATTAATAGCCTTATTAAGTCCCTAAGCCCTAAACTAAAAACCTCTTTAATAGGTATAGATCTACTAGGAGCGCTTAATGCCTATATAAATATTATTAATAAATGGTATAATAATATACTACGCCTAATACTAAAGTCCGCTTCTTAATATAATATAATAACCCCATAAATATCCACTAAGTTACTATATTAGCCTAAGTACCCTAATACTATAGATATTAATATAGAGAACTTAGGGTACGCTCTACTAGGGTTCCCTAAATAAGAACAACGCATTAAGCTAGGTCTTTGCTTTAAATATAGGATTAAGGCTTATATCTTAAGATATTACTTTGTCTCTATGCCCTAATATAACTTATAAATAGCCAATACTAACAACTGTTTACCGTATTAATCCTCTAGTTACTATCCCTAATCTTTACCTAGTTTTAGCCCTATATTTAATAAACACTACTTATAAAGATAAAGTTATAACTAACGTTTTATAGAAAACCCTTTCTACTTACTACTAAAAGGTACATCTTAGAGTTAAGTTACTTTTTAGGACAGCTATATTATAGGATCTCGTTAAATATATTAAATATTATAAACCCTAACTCTTAGGATTATAGTATAACTATTAACTACCGGTTTTAGTAGAAAGGTTAATAGGCTAATACTTAAGTCCTAATTAATATAGGACCTAGCAGTATAGGATTTATTAATAAAATCTTTATATAAGATAATAGGTTTACCCTAATACTCCTTAACCGGCATATTAATATATTTAGATTTAATAGTAAACATACTATCTTAGGCCGTATTACTTATATAGCAGCCCTAAGACTCTAATACCTAAACTATAAAGAACTAATTATGCTCTTTATAACTACTCTAGGTTACCTAATAATTTTTAAACAACCCTAAATAAAGCTATATAAGGTAACTATTAATTAGAATAACCTTAAGCTCTTATTTACTACCTCCTGTTATAAGTAGAAGTGCTTTATAACTTACTATTTAAACCCTAAACTAAAATCTAAAAAATCTACTAAGATCTACTAATCTAAAATTTCTATTAACGTCTACCTTATACCTAAAAAGTCCACCTAATTCTACTAACCTAAGAATTCCACTAAATTCTACTAATATAAGATCTCCACTAACGTCCACTAATAACTTAAAAGTTACCCTAGACTATATAAACTAACTCTAACTACTATACCCCAAACTAAGCAGAAACTTAAGCTTAATATATAAAAGTACTAAAAGAATTAGTATTCTACTATAAAAAGGATATTTAAAAAACCTCAACCTAAATCTAATACTAACTCTATACCTAATACCAAACCCAAAACCATATAAGAAACTAAGGATAACCTAAACTTGCTTAACACCTTAGATATCTATATAATTAGAGCTATCCTATTAGTATAGCTTACTATAAAACCTAAATATACAATCTTTACTATTATAATGGCCAATATTAAAAAGGCCGTAGCACTAAAGAAGCATATTAACCCTGCTATAAAAGTACTAATATACCACTATAAGCATCTAGAAGTATGTTTATGAAAAAAAGCTAATAAGTTAGCAGAGCACCAACTATATAACTATAAGATTATACTTAAAGAAGGAAAATAGCTAGGATTTAGACCCCTATATAGAATGTCCTAAAATAAACTCTAAGTACTGCGGAAATACTTAAACAAACACCTTAGTAAAGGATTTATTAGAGTAAGCTCTTCGCCCATAGCTGCACCTATAATCTTTATTAAAAAACCTAGTAGCGGTCTATGCTTTTATATGGACTACTAAGCTCTTAACGCTATTACTATTAAGAATTCATACCCACTCCTGTTAATTTAAGAGATATTAAACCAATTAAGTAAGGCTTGCTACTATACAAAACTTAACCTTATCTATATATTTAACCGCCTCCATATCGCAAAAGAAGATAAATAGCTTACTATATTTCATACTAGATACGGATTATTTAAATACTTAATAACGCCGTTTAGACTTATAAATACCCTAAGTTTATTCTAATACTTTATAAATAATACCCTACAACCTTACCTAGATGTTTTTTATACTACTTATATTAACAATATCCTAGTATATAGTAATAACCTAGCTAAATATAAAAAAATACGTTAACCTTATCCTAGAAGCCCTATATAGAACTAGCCTATAATTAGATATAGATAAATACAAGTTCTATAAAATGGAAGTTCTATACCTTAGACTTATTATTTCTATAGATAGTATATAAATAGACCTAAAGAAGATTAAAGTAATTATAAACTAGTAAAAACTTAAGAATATTAAGGATATAAGAGCTTTTATAGGATTTACTAACTTCTATTAACGGTTTATTAATAACTTCTCTGCCCTAGTTTTACCTCTTATAGCTTTATCCTAAAAGAATAAAGCCTTTATCTAACCTAAAGTTATATTTACTACTATACCTATACCCTAATACTTTAACTTAAAGCAAAAGAGTATTATAGATATAACGGGACTAGCCCAGTTACAGTAGGAATGTCTCGGTAAAACACTCGACAGATAGATTCCGACGCTTTAATTAAATTCTGCCAAATTCTGCCAAGTCGATTAAATTCTGCTAAATTCTACTAACTTGATCGAATTCCACCAAATTCCACTAACGTAATGGAATTTGGTTAAAACCTGTCGAAACCTACATGTGCTTATGCCCACGCGTCTACTGCCAAGACCCTTAAATATTTAGTTACTAGTTTCCTATATTCCTTTCTCTTCTTTACGTAATGTCTTATACTCTGCAAGAGCTATATACCTATAGATTTAGATAGAATTTATATTGTTCCTTTAAATCTTCCCTAAAGCCTCTTTGCGCCCTTATATTATATTAGGTTAAAACAACTACTATTAAAATGGCAAATAAACCCGAATCCTCTTTAATAACTATAAGTATTATAACCCTAGTCAGGGAATAGTTAACTATAATACAACAGTCCTTTATGGACGCCTTAACTTAGTAGCGGGCTGCACTAGAAGCCTAGCATTAGTGATTAATAAAAGCACTCCGCGAAGAACTTCGCAATATTAAGGCACTTATGTTAGAGACCCTAATAACAACACCTGCAAATAAGATTAAAATAACGGTATCTAAACCTGGCCCATTAAATAAGAACATAGAACTGGTAATAGTAGCTTAACCTATATATATAACAAACTAAGTACCTATTACAAAATCTAAAAAGCTCCCTAATTTTTTAATGTTTAATAGAAACTAAAATAACCTATATCCCTTTATAACCAAGCTCCGTCTTAAACTCTTAATAAACTATAATTAATACCCTACTAAAGCTAGTAAGGTTAGCTATAGAATGTCCTAATTAAGCAAAGACGCTATATAAACCATAGATCTATTCTTCCGCAACAGCACTTTTATTAATTTTAAAACCTTTATCTCTCTACTAGAATAAACGTATAATAACGCTAGCTGCAAATATATAGCTGTTACTAAACTTAAAAACGTATAATAACAGAACTGAGACTTTACCAGCTTCTTTTCGGAATTTTTAGGCCTTATTGGCGAGCTAGATTAGAATAAAGCCGCTAGAGTTGCTGCCCTTTAATAAGCTATTTTAGATAAGACTAGAGCCCAGTTAGTAGATAGAGAACTGCCAAAAAAACCTATCCAAATTTGCTATAATATATTAACAAATTAATAAGGACCTTTAATATAACAAATAGACTTATTCTCTAAAGTTAACTATACCTCACGTTTAAAACTCTATAAAACTAGTATATACTCTAAAGCGCGATCCTTCTCTAAGACCTAAAAGCCCTATATATAACCCTATGGACCTCAATGCCACCCAATCCTATACACCCTTAGAAACCAATAAATAAAGAACTTAAGCCATAAATAGAGAATGCTTTGGATGCGGTAAAAAAGGATATATTTAAAAGTATTACCGAACTTACCCTTTTAAAAAGGTCCGCTGTAGTTCCTTCCATTCCTTAAACCATACCTATTCCTTAAGTTATACTTATTCCTTAAGTTATACTTATTCCTTAAATTTTACCTATTCCTTAAGTTGTACCTATTCTATAAATTATACTTAGACGCTATAAAGCACCTCGCCTTTAGTTAACTCGGAAAACGAATTATCCTAGGGCTAAGTTGCGCCTTAAAATAAAAAGTGGAAGAGTATAAGTGTCTAGGCTCTTCTAGCGCTGATATATAACACAACTCCTTTAATATACTTAGCAAAATTTAAATACTTAGAAAATGGAAGGAAGTATAAATCCTTATAGACAGCGGAGCCACTAATATAGGCTTTATTAACACAAACTATATAAAAACTCTATACCTAAATTTAAAGAAACTCAATAAGCCCTAAGGCCTATAAGGCTTTAATAGCAAACCCTTAATATATAGCGAACTAACGCACTACGCTCTTGTAAAATTATAGATGGGTAAACACCTTAAATACGTTTCCCTATTTATAACACCCTTAAAGTAATATAAAGTTATACTTAGATATAGATAGCTAAAGCAACACGACCCCTTAATTAGTTTGGTTAAAGAAACACTAAAGTTCTATATAACTTACTGCCAAAGTTATTACTTAAAAAACCATTTGCCCTATAAACACATATATAACCATTTAAATTTAATATAATACAAATTGCCCTTACTATAAGCTTTAAACCAAAACAATAAAGCTATAACCGCTAATAATGATAAAAAATGTAAAGATACTACGCCGAAACCTCTTAAAATTTATATAATATAAGCCGTACCCTTTATCTTGTTAGTAAAAAGACAAGACCACAAAATCTTTACTATAACTATAGAAGATATTAAAAAAGCACTAAAACCGAAATAGTATATTAATCCTTAACCATTTATACCTAAGAAGTAGCATAACTTAATTAATAAGTTTAAAAAATGATTTATAGACTAACTAGCTCCACACTAAGATAAGCACGATTTTAAAATAGAACTTAAGCCTAGCATAATACTAAAGTTTAGTCCGCTATATGGTATATTATAAGAAGAACTGCTTATAATATAATAATACCTTAACAAGCATTTAGAAAAAGGATTTATTTGCCTTAGTTAATCTCTATTCGCCTTACCCATATTATTTATTAAAAAGCTAGGCGGAGGCTTAAGATTCTATATTAATTATTAAGCTTTAAACGCAATTACGATTTAAAACTAATATCCAATTCCCCTAATTTAAGAGATGCTTAACCATTTAGTAAAGGCATGGTACTTTATAAAGCTTAATATAGTTACTGCCTTTAATAAAATCTAAATATATAAAGGAGATAAGAAATATATAGCTTTTTATATATAATAGGGACTCTTTAAATACTTAGTAATGCCATTTATCATAAAGAACGGTCCCAGTACGTTTTAGTAATATATTAATAATATCTTAATCTACTTATCCTCGCTTTCTAAATATTAGAAATATATTAGAATAGTCCTTAAACGCCGATAAGATGCAGGCCTATAATACGAGATTAAGAAATACAAGTTCCACGCGTCTAGAGTTATATACTTAGGCTTAATTATATCCCGCAACGGAATTAAAATAGACCCTAAGAAAGTTGCTGTAATTATAAACTAGGAAAGCCCTAGTAATATATAAAATATTTAAGGATTTTTAAAATTCGCAAACTTCTACTGTTAATTTATTAACTACTTTTTAGAAATTGCCTAGCTATTAGTAAACCTAATAAGGAAGAACATAAAATTTAAATAAACTGCTAAATATAAATAAGCTTTTAATAACTTAAAATGTTACTATATAACTACTCTAATTCTTACTTACTTTAACCCTAACCTTAAATATATTATTAAAACAGACTTATCCAATTATGCGCTAGGGGGAGTGTTGTTATAATATAATAAGAATGGCAAGCTATATCTAGTAGCCTTTCTCTCCTAGAAACTCGTCCCTACTAAATTAAACTATAAAATATACAATAAGGAACTGCTTGCGATTATTAGATGTTTTAAATAATGGCATCCTAAGTTTAAAGGATTGTTGTTTCCAATATACGTATTAATAGACTATAAGAACCTACAGTACTTTATAACTATAAAGTAATTAATACAACGCCAAATTTATTAGGCCAAATACCTATTATAATTTAACTTTAAGATTATATACTAACTAGGTAAACTTAATTAGAAGCCTAATATATTAATATAAAGATTATAGGACCTACTTATAAACGCTTTAGATAACCGGATTATAAATTAATTATAGATCTTATTGCCCCCTAAACATTTTAAAAAGCTATATTTTATATTTTTAGATATAGAACTTAACAAAAATAAATTAGAGGTTAATAAATAGGAAATAGAAATTAATAAGCTAATAGAATACGAATATAAGAATAATATATAGATAATAGATATAAGAAAAGTAATTTAAATAGGAAAATAATAGTATAAAGATATTATACTTGCTAAATGCGAAATTTAAAATAATTGATTATACTATTAATAAAAGATAGTAGTTCCGAATTCCGAATCCTCACAATTTAAGATACTTAAATTTGTATATAACTTCCCTATAGTAGGACATTCTAGCTATACAAAGACTTATAAGATTATTTAACGAGTATACTACTGGCCTATAATATATAACCATATACAAAAATATATTCGGGTATACAGAATGTGCGTATATAGAAAGACCTCTTATATAAAGAAGTAAGGAGTACTTTAACCGCTACCAATTCTAATATAAAGATAGTGCGACATCTTAATTAACTTTATAGTTAACTTACCTAGCAGTAATAGGTTTATAAATATTATAGTAATTATTAACCGTCTTATAAAAATGCGATATATGATTTCTATAGACTTAATTAATGCGATATTAGTAGCCAAAGGTTTTATTAAGTAGATCTTTAAGCTATGTAGACTTCTTAACTTAATAATATCCAACCATAAAAGACAGTTTATTTTAGACTTCTAGCAAGCTCTATATAAACAATTAAGTAATTAAATATAACTCTTAACTGCATTTTATCTAAAGATAGATAGTTAAACTAAAATTATAAATACGATTATAGAATAATATCTATAAATATACTACTCCTACCAATAAGATGATTGGGAAAAATAGCTACCTTTAGCTAAGTTTACTGTAAATAATATAATAAATATATTAATAGGCGTAACGCTATTCTACGCAACCTACGGACAAGATCTTTAACTTAGATTTAAACTATAACCTAAAATTGATATAATAGGACCCGTGATTAAACGGATCTAGTTAATTAACGTGTATAACTTCGCTAATTAAATAAAGCAGTTAATGGAACTATTAAGAAGTAAATTAATGTACGCTTAAATAGTATAGAAATGGCATGCAAATAAAGAACAAGCTCCCATATGGGACTTTAAGGAAGGTAATATAGCTTACCTAAATATATAAAACCTATAAACTTAACGGCCCTTAAAGAAACTTAATTAGAAGTTTGCGGGCCTATACTAAATTAAGAAGAAACTAAGCCTATATGCCTATAAGCTTAAACTGCCAACTAAGATAAAAATATACCCGACGTTTTATATAAGCTTATTACAACCTTTAAAAGATAATCCTATAACTTACAAAGTGCCGCCGCTATCTTTTATAATTATTAATAACAGTAACAGTTCTTACTTTATTAACTTAATTAATAATATATAATAAAAAACATAATCTAAATAATTTAAACTTCTTATTAAGTGGGAAGGATATAAAATATAAACCTAGAAAACCTATAACCAGATTAAGGCCAACGCGCCTTTCTTAGTAAAAGAATTCCATAAGGACTATCCTTTGCGGCCTACTCTAGCTGAATAGATATAATATAAAGGTAAACAACTGCCACCTAACACAAAGACACAAAATACAATAGTAAGAAACTTGAAATTAAAAAGAACTTAAACTATATTACAATGCTTATAAAGCAATAAGTTATAAATTCTTAACGAAATTAAATTATTTTAGACCTTTAGCTAAAGGGGGGGTACTGTAACGGGACTAGCCTAGTTACAGTAGGAATGTCTTAGTAAAATACTCAACAGATAGATTCTAATGCTTTAATTAAATTCTGCTAAATTCCGCTAACTCGATTAAATTCCACCAAATTCCACTAATGTAATGGAATTTAGTCGAAACCTATTAAAACCTGCGTGCGCTTATGCCCACGCGTCTACTGCTAAGACCCTTAAATATTTAGTTACTAGTTTCCTATATTCCTTTCTCTTCTTTACGCAACATCTTATACTCTGCAAGAGCTATATACCTATAGATTTAGATAGAATTTGTATTATTCCTTTAAATCTTCCCTAAAGCCTCTTCGCGCCCTTACAATAGAAGCCGACTTATCTAACTATATTACTAGAGGCATTATGTCCTAGTATAATAAGGAAGAAGTACTATACCCTATAATATACTTCTTAAAATAACTAAGTCTAGCTAAATATAACTATAAGATCTATAATAAGGAATTATTAGCTATTATTAGATATTTTAAAGGCCGCCGCTATTTATACACCCCCTAAATAATACACGTACACCCCCTACCTTATTTGGTTTAGACGTTTCCTTATTAGGTTAGATGCTTCCTCATTAAGTTAGAATATCACGTACGTTTAACTTGTTTGCGCCTACATCACGAAAATCAAAATGCAAGCCCGTAGTATTTCGCCCGGTTGCTAAAGGCTCTCTACAAGTAGATCTGTCGACGCAATTGGCAATTTTAGAGCCAGTTGTAGAGCTAATTAGCCGACCGCCGCGACACTCTACAATTGCAGGCTCTTGAATGCAAAGTAGAGGTATTGATTTGGGTCCCACCGGGCGCGCGGGCGCGGGCACGGGCGTAGGCGCGAAGCACCCAAATCAGTTTGCGCGACGCCTCACAACACTACGCAATTTAATTAATCGACTAAGGTGCGACCCAAATTTAGACTCTACTACTTATACTATAACTAAAATCAAGACTTAATCGTAATATTGCAGTTATAAAACTTATATAGCGCGCACTTTGATTTTCGCGATATAGGCGCAAACAAGTCAAACGCATGTAATATTCTAACTTAATAAGGAAGCATCTAACTTAATAAGGAAGCGTCTAAACCAAATAAGGTAGGGGGTGTATGCGTATCAATTAGGGGGTGTACGTGTATTATTTAGGGGGTGTATAAACAGTGGCGCCTATTTTAAATAATGGCGACCCAAATTAGAATGTACTAGATTTCTAATTAAGGTCCTTAGCAACTATAAGAATTTATAGTACTTTATAACTATAAAACAGCTAAGTTATTATTAAGCCTACTAGTTAGAATATCTGTCTTATTTCTAATTCTTAATTATATACTGCCTAGGTATTTAAGGTTAAAAACCTAATACCCTAACCCAATGTTTATAAGATATACTAGTATAAAAAGAAGTATATACCTAGCTAAATATATATAATATAATATAAAGGTATATCTCTAGTTATTATACCTACTAATAAGCTAAAGCTTTATATAAGATATATAATAGCTTTTTAAAGCCATTGCCTATTCCGGACCAAAGATAGAAGAATATCTTAATTAAGTTTATTATCAAGCTCCCTATAAGTAAAGACTGTATAAATATTATAGTAGTTATAGACTAACTATCTAAGATAAAATACTTAATTGCCTACTCTTATATATTAGCGCCTACTATTACCTAACTATTCCTAAACTATATATAGAAACTCCATAGACTCCCTAAAATAATTATCTCCAATAAAGGTAGCCAGTTTATCTTTGTATTTTAAAAAGAACTAACTATCTAACTCCACATTAAAGCACTATTATTTATAGTATACTACTTAGAAATGGATAGTTAAACGGAATATATAAATACTATAATGGAATAGTATATTTGGATATATACATTATATTTATAGGCCAACTGAATAGACTAGCTTATATTTACTAAGTTTACCATAAATAACTCTGTCTTAGAAACTATAAAGGTCTTCCTATTTCTGACTAACTACGGCTAATATCCATAAATGGGTTTTAAACCCTTTAGTATTATTTCTTACCTAGCTTATTACACTTTATAAATTAAAAAAAAAAAAAAAATTTATAAAGAAGATAAAAGAGCTATAAAAGTTCTTTACTAAAGAAATTATATAGGCCTAATCTATCTATAAAGCCGTAGTAAATAAGAATTAAACCCTAGTCCTGGCCTATTAAATTAGTAACTTTATCTAGCTAAATATAAGAAACCTAAACACAAAATAACCTACTAAGAAACTTAATTAGAAGAACGCCGGCCTTTATAAGGTTAAAAAGGTTATCTTTCTTTATACCTACTAACTAAAGCTCCTTAATACGGTTAAAATCTACTCTGTATTCTATATATTAGTCCTCTACTCTACTACCCCTATATTAAATGCCCTACCTAGATAGATCTAGGACCCTCCCCTATTAGTTAAAGTAGATAGTAAGTGTTACGGACGCTTTAAGTACGATGTTACGACTACTTGGAGAAGAGTCGGCGGAAGCTAGTTGGTTGATACAGGCACGGTCCAGGATGGAACCGGTAGAGCCATATAACGAGGAATGGTAACCGAGGTCACGTGATGTGCTCTGTAAGGTCTGTGAGGTCTACAAGGTCTGTCACGTACCTTACGTACCTTACGTACCTTACGTACAAGAGAGGATTTCTTAGGAGTACGGTTGTGTATTTAAAGGACCTTAGTCCCTACCGTAGATAGTTCTCTCCTTGTAGTAAATCTTAGAATACAATTGGAGTTAATCTATTAGGCAACTACTCTACTAGTTATTATTACGTTGTTAATTTATTCTTACCTATATACCTAGCCTAATAATAGGACCCACCGTAGTTCCTGCTATAAGGTTCCGTTATATATTCACTACTAAGGTTACGGTATTAA